>Ga0182017_10000210_pt1 | contig 45830 bp, 37 predicted proteins | sample 712E3DmetaG_FD_120492 | JGI IMG/M metagenome (GOLD analysis project Ga0182017, IMG submission 120492) | Permafrost microbial communities from Stordalen Mire, Sweden - 712E3D metaG | ecosystem: Environmental > Terrestrial > Soil > Wetlands > Permafrost | place: Sweden: Stordalen | collected... | reverse complement strand
GTCCGCTGCATTCCCCTGGAAAGGTCGGGATTATGGGTCGCAACGAGAAACGTTTGATTGAGTTCCTTATTGGCCTTGATAAAGAGTTCGAGAAGGATTTTGCTGTTTTCCCGGTCCAGGTTGCCCGTCGGTTCGTCCGCGAGAACGAGGGCCGGTTCATTGAAAAGCGCGCGCGCCAGCGCGACCCGCTGCCGCTCGCCCCCCGAAAGTTCCGAAGGATAGTGCGTCGCCCCGCGGTCCAGCCCGAAAATGCCGAGGAGTTCACGGGCCCGGGGCAAGCATTCTTCCTTTGATTTGCCGCGAATCAGACCCGGCACGAGCACGTTTTCCAGAGCCGAAAAATCAGGCAGCAGATGATGGAATTGGAAAACAAAACCAATGCTCAGGTTCCTGAACCGCGCCAGGTCCCTCGCCGACAGGGCATTGATGGTCGAATCGCCAATGCGGATGACGCCGGAACTCGCCGCGTCAAGACCGCCGAGGATCTGTAAAAGCGTCGTCTTTCCCGCGCCGGAAACGCCCACCAATGAAATCATTTCGCCTTTGTTAATAAAAAAAGAGGCATCCTTAATAACGTCGAAGTTCCCAAAGTCATCCGTAAAGGTCTTGGTCAGGTGTTCAACGGAAACCATTTTTTCGGCCATGGCAGAAACCTTTTTTATAGTGTAGACCTTTAAATCACCTCTACATCGCTCAGGTTGAGTGATGTAAAGGTAAGTCCGTCTAAGCTTTCAAACGACAATAAATTGTCGTTCAAAAGCTTAGACGGACTAATCTATCCTAATACTTTCCGCCGGCAGCATCTTCGACGCCAGCCAGGCGGGATACAACGTGGCCAGGGAACATATCACATTCGCGGTAATATAAATGACAATGACGTCGGGCCACCATTGGATTTGCACCGGAAGCTTGTTGATAAAATAAATGTCTCCGGGAAGCGGAATCAAAGCCCAGCGCTGCTGGATAAAGCATACGGCGAGTCCGATGACCAGGCCGAGAGTGGAGCCCAGAAACCCGATAACGATCCCGTTGATCATGAAAATCTTCATGATCGAACCGGTCGTCGCGCCCATGCTCATCAAGATCCCGATTTCGCGCCGTTTGTCCTGAATCATCATGATCAGGGATGAAATAATATTAAACGCCGCGACCACGATGATCAGCGAAATGACCAGGAAAATGATGAGCCTCTCTAATCGCATCCAGTCAAACAGGGACTTGTTCTGCGATTTCCAATCAATGGCGCGGTAGGGGTAGCCGCCAAGCGAGTCCTTTACGGCGCGTGAAATCTGGTCGGCGCGGAACAGGTCGGTGGTTTTGATCTGGATGCCTTCAACGCCTTTCATGTGCATGAGGCGCTGGGCCGACGGGATGGAAATATAAACAAGGCCGACGTCGTATTCGTACATGCCCGTTTCAAAGATCCCGCTCACCGTGAACCGGCCCATGGAAGGGGTGGTCGACAGTTCGCCGTTATCGGAGGTAAGGCTCCCCAACACGACTTCTCCACCCGGCCGTATACCCATTTTATCGGCAAGGCCGATGCCGATGATGACGCTCGGTAACCTGCGTTTGCGGTCGGATTGCATGGAATCGAGGCAAAATTTTCCATAGGTGATTTTCTTGCCGATTTCAGTGACCGTGGTTTCAACCGCGGCATTGACGCCGGTAATCAGGATGCCTTCCTGTACCTGGTCGTATTCGATCCCGCCTTTTCCCATAATGTAAGGCGCGGCAGCCAGCACGTTCGGTTGTTTTAAAATGACCTGGCGAAGCGAGTCGTATTTTTCGATGGGTTTGCTGTAATACTGGAGGATCTTGGCGTGCGCGAGCGTCCCGACGATCCGGTCGCGGACTTCTTTTTCAAAACCGTTCGCGACGGAAAGCGCTATGATAAGCGCAAGCGTGCCCAGAAACAGTCCTCCGGCGGAAACATAGGTGATAAATGAAGTCCCGCTTTTCCGTTTGCCGCGCAGATAGCGAAGTCCGATGAAAAGATCGATGGTTTTGAACATACTCGCGGCTCACTCCGGTCTCATCAATGGAAACAGCACCACTTCCCTGAGATTTGCCGCATTTGTCAATAGCGCCACGATGCGGTCGACGCCCATGCCCCAGCCCGAAATGGGCGGCATGCCGTATTCCATGCAGAGCAGGAAGTCGTTGTCCACGTCCATGGTGTCGGCGTCGCCCTGCGCGCGCGCCGCGGCCTGGTCGGCGAATCGCTGCGCTTGGTCGAGCGGGTCGATGAGCTCGGAGTAGGCGTTGACGACCTCCCACCCGTTGACAACGAGCTGAAAACGGTCGACGACCATGGGATTGGCGTCATTTTTCCGCGCGAGCGGCGAGACCTCGATGGGGTGGTGCGTCACGAAAATCGGGTCCACGAGTTTCGGCCGAGACACTTTTTTATACAGCAGGTCGATGAGCGTCGCCCGTCCGGCTTTTTTAACGTCAACGTCGTCCTCGAAGGTTATGCCGTTGTGTTTGATTTCTTCGAACAAGGCGTCACGTGTCGTGAATGTGTCGATGTCGATGCCGCAGTCCTTAAGCACCAGGTCCCGAAACGAAATCCGGGGCCACTCTCCGTCAAAAGAAATTTTGGTATTTTCATACGTCAACTCAAGGCCGCCGTTTAGTTCCATGAGGAGGTGTTTCATGAGCTGTTCGGTGAATTTCATGTTGTCTTCGTAATTCCAGTACGCGCAGTAATATTCGAGCAACGTGAAATCAGGGAGGTGCGAGGCGTCGATGCCTTCGTTGCGGAAACTGCGGGCGAATTCATAGACCCGTTCAAAACCTCCGGCAATGGCCCGTTTGAGATAGGTCTCCGGGGCAATGCGCAAATAAATATCGATATCGAGCGCATTATGATGGGTTATAAAGGGACGGGCGAGGGCGCCGCATGCCTTATTGGTCAGCACAGGCGTGTCGATCTCGACGAAATCGTTTGAGTCCAGGTAATTGCGGATGGTCTTGATGATCCGGGTGCGTTTTTTAAACCGGTCCATTGACTCGGGAGATGTTATCAGGTCAAGGTATCGCTTGCGATACCGCAGTTCCTGGTCGGTAAGGCCGTGGAACTTCTCAGGTAACGGCCTCAGGGCCTTCGACAGCAGGGTCCATTGTGAAATGTCAATCGTTTTTTCGCCGGTCCTGGTGGTGATTATCTCGCCTTCGAGGCCTATGAAATCGCCGGTGTCCACGAGTTTCATGAGAAGGGCGAAAGACTCTCCGAGTTTATTTTTCTGCGCGGCGAATTGCAGTTTGCCCGAAAAATCGAACAAATGCCCGAAGGTAAGTTTCCCGAACCCGCGCATGGAGACTACGCGGCCCGCGACCCTTACATTGCCTGTTCCATCGGCCAATTTTCCGGCCTGTTCAAGGGAATGTGTCTTCTCATAACGTTGCGCATAAGGAAACAGCCCAGCCTGTTTTATGGCTTCGAGTTTTTCTATTCTGACTGCACGCTCATTTGTTGTTTCCGGCGTTTCCACGGCTTTTTTCTCCTGAATTAATAAGTTGATTTTTAAAGGTAAGCTTAAAAAAATACTTGATTTTACGGCCTGAAACTACACAAATCGAAGGTTAGTTATTCTGTGAATTTGCTTATGAAAATATCGTCAAAATCCGCTGATGCCGATGATTTGGTATTATCGGAATCGGTCTGGATGGCGATACCTTCCACCAAAGGGGGCTGTGAACCGAAGGCCCGAAGATAGTCATTCAGCACGTTACGTTCTTCCGGCATCCAGTGATTGATGTTACCGGGCCCCTGTTCGATGACGAAAATCATGACCTTGCCGTTGTGCGGGCTCTTTACTACTGTACCTACCGGTAGCGTCGTGCTCCAAACGTATTTAATGACGTGATTAAAAGGAAAGGTCCCTTTGAAGGCGACGTAAATCCCGGCCGCGCTATCGTTTTTTTTCTTGATGTCTTCCCGCGCACCGGGTGGCAAGTCATTTACCCGCCAGCGCCAATGCACCTCGGGATAGTCATGGAGGCTATAACTGACCCTTTTACCGATACTTTCGACGTCGTTTACGCTTAAAATGCGTACAAAATAGTTCAAAGAATCATGTTGTAAAGAAATACCCTTGACGTCCCTGAATTTCTCCCACTTGCACGGAAGCCGGTTTTTGACGCATGATGAAAAAGTATCGATCACAATGGCGGTCTGCTCGTCGGCGGCACGGGCCCACGCGGCGCATATTATAAGCAAAGCTCCGGCGCCGGTGAGGAAGACGGACTTAGTTTGCGGCATTTTGGATGATGGCCCTTACATAGTCATCTTCGGGTTGCACCCCGACAAATTGTTGGACGACTTTTTTGTTCTTCATGAAAACCACTAAAGGGATCCCCGAAACTCCAAAGTCACGGGCCACCTGGGGAAATTTATCGATATTGATCCTGTAGAAGGTGACTTTCGAAAGGTTGCTTTGCGCGATTTTTTCCAAAGTCGGGGCCAAAATCCTGCACGGCATGCACCAATCGGCATACAGATCGAACGCCAAAAGCGAGTTGCCCGCTTTTTCAATTATAGTGTCCAGGAGGACCGCGGAGGTTAATGTCTTGATCGGGCCGGAGTTTGTTTCCGGGTTTTCCCCGGCACTTTCTTTTTTTGAGGTCCCGCACGAACTTAAGAAAAGAAATACACTACAGCACAATACCGGAAAAAAACGCGCCTTAAAATAAAGCATAATGAATATTCCTCCTCCATAAAAGATACTTCAATACACAATGGGGATAAGAAAAATATTTTTGTGAAAGAAGTGAAGAAAAACTGGTATTGCGCCGTAGTTATCCAATGATATATTTAAAGTACATTATGGAACACCTTTAACTTGGAGGAGGGGCCGTATATGCTCAGTAAAAAAATGGAAACCGCGTTCAATGAACAGATCAACCGTGAAATGTACTCCGCGTATCTTTATATGTCAATGTCCGCGGACTGCACGTTCAAGGGATTAAAAGGTTTTGCGACCTGGTTCATGGTCCAGTACCACGAAGAAATGCTCCATGCCATGAAAATGTACGAATATGTCACGCGACAGGGCGGAAAGGCCGCGCTGGCCGCCATCAAGGAGCCTCCTTCAACATTTGAATCGGCCATGGACATGTTTCAACAGACGCTCAAGCATGAACGGTTCATTACCCAGTGCATCAACGACCTTTCGGACCTTGCGGTTTCGGAAAAGGACCACGCTTCCCAGACTTTTCTGCAATGGTACGTGACCGAACAGATTGAAGAGGAAGAAAACGATAACGACGTCATAGCACAGCTCAAGCTCGTCGGGAGCGATACCGCGGGGCTCTTCATGCTCGATAAAGACATGGGCGTTCGTATGCTTACCGTGCCGTCGGATTTCAGCAAGGGCGTTGAAGCGGCCATGAAAGCGATGGGGAAGGCTTGACCGGGATCGTTCATTGAGTCGGTCGTTGAGCGAAGCCGAAACGGGCGAAGTGACCTTTACGGGTCGTTTTTCAAGTGGCGATTGAGCATTTCTATCAATTCATTTATAGTGAATGGTTTGCAAATGCTGTCCGTAAATCCGTAACGCGCCGGTTCCGCCATGACGGGGTCGTCGGCATAACCGCTTGACACCAAGACCGGTATGTCGGGAGCTATCTTTCTGATCTCCGCGACGGCCTCTTTTCCTCCCATTCCTCCGGTAATGGTAAGGTCGAAAATCATTGCTACGATCTTGCGGTCGGCTTTGAAATCTTTTGAGAAAAAATCAATGGCGTTTTTCCCGTTTTCCCTGCATACGACGGTGTAACCGAAAAACTCGAGTATGTTTGCGATTGTTTCCCGCAAAATTTCCTCATCGTCCATGACCAAAATCGTCCCGCTGCCTTTATGCAACGACACCGATTCCAGCGCGGATAAAACAATCGCTTCCTTGATCGCGGGGAGATATACATGAAATGCGCTGCCTTTGCCTGTTTCGGATTCAACATCAATGCAACCGCCGTGTTGATTAACGATGGAATAGCAGGTGGACAGCCCAAGGCCGTGCCCCTTTTCTTTTGTGGTAAAAAACGGGTCGAAAATCCGCGGCAGGATCTCTCCCGGAATGCCGACGCCGGAGTCCTTGAAGGTGATTTTTACATAATCACCCGCGGACAAGGACCCGATATTCTTATCTGTCAATGAAATGTTTTCGGCGGAGGCATCTATAACGCCGCCGCCCGGCATGGCCTGTTGCGCGTTAATGATGATGTTCTCGATAACCTGGCCGATTTGATCGGGGTCAAAACTGCTCGACCAGAGGTTTCCCGGGACGTTAAAAGAACACGAAACATTTGAACCGCTCAGGGCGCGTTGCGCGGCTTCATTGATAAAAGGAAATAACGGGCCGACTTTCTTGACGGGAGTTCCGCCCTTTGAAAATGTCAATAATTGGTGGGTCAGGCCGCGCGCCCTGTTCATGGTACGGAGCGCTTTCGCGAGGCAGTCGGAGACCTTGTCCTCCTTTGTTGACACTTTCGCTATTTCGATATAGCCGAAAATGCCGCCGAGCAGGTTGTTGAAATCATGGGCTATCCCGCCCGCCAGGAGACCGAGGGACTCAAGTTTTTGGCTTTTCTGGTTTAGTTGTTCAAACTTCCAATGTTCATCCGCGGCCTGCTTGCGCTCGGTGATGTCGCTCAGGATAACGCGGCACACGGGCGCCTCTTGGGAGTCCGCCTGTATTGCGCCATGAGCAATGGTCGCTTCCAACCGCGCCCAGAATGTCATTCCGTTATTTTTTAACATCCGCAGTTCGCACACCTGCGACTCACCGGTCCCTAAGAGCACCTTTTGGTGCAGGTAGTATATGTCCTGGTCGGCATTGACAATGAAATGGGTGATCGGCTGCTTGACCAGCGCGCTTCGGGAAACGCCCAGAAGGGTGGCGGCGGTGAGGTTGGCTTCCAGAATCAACCCCTTTTTGCTGAGCGTGACATAGCCGACCGGCGCCAGATCGTAGAGGTCGAAATAACGCGCCCGCGCGGCGTCCAGTTCCTCCTGCGTACGGCAAAGTTCTTCGTTTTGGATCTCCAATTGGATCTGGTGCACGCGCAGTTCGTGGAGCATCCGCCTGATTTCTTCGGGCGGCAGGGCCTCGATGTTTTCCGGTGACCGGAGGGCTTTTTTCCGTGCAAGCTCTTCGGCCCGCCTTCGAAGGCCCTGCCCTGAGCCTGTCGAACGGGCCTGTCCCGCCTGGTCTGCCCGCGCCGGGCTCTGCCGATGTTGGCCTGATTGATGTGGTCCGGTCGCGTCCCCCGAAGGGGCGGCGTCACCGGGTCGCTTATTCATGCTGGTCATTGCATGCCTCCTTCCTTTTCCGGTGCGTCATTTTCGTCGTACTTGATTCCGGGATAGAGTTTTTTCATGCATTCCGGGCAGAAGCCATGGCTGAAATCGGCTTCGGTGCGCTCGCGGACATATGATTCCACTGGGTTCCAGCGGCCCTGGTCATCGCGGATTCTCTTGCAGTTCATGCAAATGGGAAGGATGCCTCTCAGGACCCTGATGTCGTCCAGCGCCTTTTGCAGCGCCTCCTGCATCTTCTTCGCCTCGCTGATGTCGACAAACGTGATCACCACGCCCTCGATCACGTTGTCGAGCGTGCGGTAGGGCAGCATGCGCATCGAGTACCATTTTCCGGCCGTTGTTTGCACGTCGGCCTCCTTGGGCGCCAGCGTGTCCAGCACGGCCTGCGCGTCCGCTACCAGATGGTCGTAGCCGACCAGGTTGGACACCACATGGCCGATGGGCCGCCCCACGTCGCTCAGGATCAGGTTGATGATCCGGGTAGCGGCGGGGGTGAAGCGCAGGATGCGCAGTTGAAGGTCGACGAAAACGGTGCCGATGCCGGTGCCGGACAGCAGGTTGTTCATGTCGTTGTTGGCCCGCGACAGGTCGTCCACTTTTGTGTGCAGTTCGGCGTTGACCGTGGCCAGTTCCTCGTTGACCGATTGCAATTCTTCCTTGGAGGTCTCGAGTTCTTCGTTGGTGGACTGTAATTCTTCATTGACGGACTGCATTTCCTCGTTCGAGGATTTAAGCTCCTCGTTGCTGGTTTCCAGTTCCTCGTTGGTGGTCTGGAGGTATTCTTCCTTGGCCCGCAGTTCCTGCTTGAGCGCCGCGATGCGCGCGCTTGCGGCGACCCCGTCGGCGTTCGTTGCCGGACCGCCGCTTTTAGGGTCCGGCGAAACGATATTTGACAGGCTCGGCGCAGGCGCTTCGACCCCGCTCAGGGCAGGCGCTTCCTCCAGGATGACCAGAAAAAGAGGCGATTCGGTCGTTCCGGCAGGGCGGGGCGCCACCGGGCCGATGGTCAGGTTGACCAAGGCGTAGTCGCCGTTGGTTTTAACGCGGAGGTTAAAACTCCGCACGGTCTCGTTTGTCCCAACGGCTTTGTGCAGGGCAGTGGTCAGCTCGTGCCGCAATCCTTCGCGGGCCATCTTCAGGATGTTGCTGGTCCCGGTCTCGCCCGGCGGCGGTTCCAGGTACGACCCGGTGCGGCCGTGGAGGTAGAGGACGTCTCCGCGAGCATTGACAAGAGCGCCTGCCGGGGCCACCTGACGCAGGAGCGCCTGTTCGGTCAGGTCGCGCAGCGGCATTTTCACGGGAAACGCCGTTTTTGCAACGGCCCGCGGGCCCGCTTCATCCGGTCCCGCATTGATCGGAGAAAGCCACCGGCCCCGGGCCGGGCGCGGCGCCGCGTGAAAATCTTCATTGCGCTGGTACAGCCTTAATTTACGGTCCAGTGTTGAAAACAGGTCACCGAACTCGCCAACGGTTTCGGAGGTGCCCAGGAAAAGCATGCCGCCGGGGTCCAGCGCATAGTGGAAACGGGGGAGGAGCATTTTCTGCAGGTCCCCGCCCATATAGATCAAAAGGTTGCGGCAACTGATGAGGTCAAGTTTGGAGAAGGGCGGGTCCTTGATCACGTCCTGTTCGGAGAAGATAAGCATGTCGCGTATTCCTTTATTGACGCGGTATGCGCTGTCGCCCGGCTCGGCCGCGAAAAAGCGCGCCAGCCGCTCCGGTGATATGTCGGCGGTGATGCTGGCCGGATAGAGGCCGGCCCGCGCGACGGTAATCGCCTGGCCGTCGATGTCGGTTGCGAAGACCTGCACCTTGCGGCTCTGCTTGAGCGCGTCCATGCGCTCCTGCAGGAGAATGGCGATGGAATAGGCCTCCTCGCCGGTGGAGCATCCCGGCGACCAGACGCGGATGGCGTCGTCGTCGGGCTTGCCGGAAAAGAGTTTCGGGATGACCTGGTCTTCAAGGGCCTTGAAGGCTATAGGATCGCGGAAGAAATTAGTCACGCCGATGAGCAAATCGCGAAACAGCGCCTCGACTTCGCCGGGGGTCACCTGCAAACACTTGACGTATGCGTCTATCGTTTTGATCTGCTGGACGGCCATGCGCCGGTCGATGCGCCGGCCGATCGTGCTCGGTTTATATTGTGAAAAGTCGTGGCCGGTCTGGGCGCGAAGCAGTATGAAGATTTTCTTCAGGGCGTTTTCTTCCTTCGGCGCGGGAATGGCGGCGTGACGGGGGGGATTGCCGAAGGCATGAGAGACATAGGCGATGAGCTGGGCGGGCATCTCCGCCGGCGGGAGCTCGTAGTCAACCAGGCCCGTGGAAATGGCGCTGCGCGGCATGCCGTCGTACTCCGTGGAGGCCGGGTTCTGGGCCATGGCAATGCCGCCCTCGCCCTTGATGGCCCGCACGCCCAGGGTGCCGTCGCTGCCGGTGCCCGAAAGCACGATGCAGATGGCCCGCTCGCGCTGGTCCTGGGCGAGCGACCGGAAGAAAAAGTCGATCGGCAGACGCTGCCCTCGCGGGGCCGCCGGTTCTATCAGGTGGAGCGTGCCGTTGAGAAACGCCATGTCGCGGTTGGGCGGAATGATGTAGGCGCAGTTGGGCCTTACCGCCATGCCGTCCTCGACCTCGAATACCTGCATGCGGGTATAGCGTTGGATGAGTTCGGTGAGGATGCTCTTGTGGTCGGGGGCCAGATGCTGCACCAGCACGAAGGCCATGCCCGGATCGACATCCGGGGGCATGCCGGAAAAAAAAGCCTCGAACGCCGACAGTCCCCCGGCCGAAGCGCCGATTCCCACGATGGGGAAAACGTGCGCTCCGGAACCATTCGGTTCGCTCTCCGGGACCGGTTCCGGTTGGATGGATTGTTTTTTCGGTCCCTGGGTCCGTTTTTCCTTCGATGTACCGGTTTTTGGCTTGCCCGTCTTTTTTTTTATCATTGGGATCCTCACGGTCTTGTTGCTTTCGGAAGCCCTGTTTTTTTATTAACATTCGAACATACATTACATTCAATTTTATACATCGTCCCGAAATTGGTGGCAAACACTTTAAACTATATCACCTCCCCCCGGCCTTCGGCCACCCCCCTCGAAGAGGGGGATAGTTAGAAGGTGCGTCTTTTATCCCCCTCCACGAGGGGGGAAGGGGGAGGTAAAAGGAAATTATCGCCGTCAACTTCAGGAAGATATCTCCATCTCACTGGAGCGAAAAGTAAAAGGTTGCCCCTTTATCAATTTCCCCTTCCGCGCGGATTTCGCCGCCGTGACGCCGGATAATTCGCTGCACCATGGCAAGGCCGACGCCGGTCCCCTTGAACTCCGACTCGGAATGGAGGCGCTGAAAAACGGCGAACATTTTATTCGCGTATTTCATGTCGAAACCCGCGCCGTTGTCGCGCAGGAAAAAAATCTCCTTGCCGGGGCTTTCCGTTTTTCCGAATTCGATGCGCGCTTTAGGGCGCTTTCCCGTGAACTTCCAGGCATTCCGTATAAGATTGTCAAGCGCGATCCGCAGTAAGTCCGCGTCGCCTTCCGCGGACAGGTTTTCCTGGATTAAAACATCCGCGTCGCGGAGCGGTTCCGCCGCCCTGTGTTCTTGAACAATGGCGTTTGCCAGCGCCGTCAAATCGATTTTTTCACGGCGTATTTCCGACCGGGCAATACGCGAGATTTCAAGAAGCCCGGAAATCATCGCGCTCATGCGTTGGGCGCTTTCAAAGACGGTCTCCAGCATGCGCTTGCCTTTCGGGTCGAGTTTCTCCGCATGATTTTCAAGGAAAACGCCGGTGAGCAGTTCAATGCCCTGGATCGGTCCGCGCAGGTCGTGGGAAAGCATATGGCCGAGGCCTTCGAGCTCCTGGTTGGAAACCAGGAGACGCTCGTTAAGGTCTGAAATCGAACTTTCCCATACCTTCCGTTCAGTGATGTCACGGGTAATAATTGAAGCGCCGATAATATCACCGCTCGGTGTTTTGACGGGAGACACGGTCAACGATACGGGAATGCCGGTCCCGTCTTTTTTCCTGCGTATGGTCTCAAAATCCCGCACCGATTCTCCCGCTTTGATTTTCCCGAGGAAATCCGCCATTTCGCCTATACAGTCCGGTGGCGCGAGGATAGACGCCGATCGGCCTTTAATTTCTTGTTCCGTATACCCATACATCCTTTGGGCCGAGGCGTTCCAGCTTTCAATAATGCCGTCAAGCGTCTTGCTGAAAATAGCGTCGTACGAATTCTCAACGATGGTCGCAAGGCGGGCGTGGGCCTCCTCGGCGCGTTTCCGCGCGGTTATTTCCAACACGGCGATCAGGAATTTTGCCAAGGCGCCGGCGTCATCCGTGAGCGGCGTGCTGACCAGTTGCGCATGAAAATAAACGCCGCTTTTGTTTTTAAGCCTGATTTCGCATGTTTCGGAAACGTTTTTATGAAGACTTCTCAGATGCAGCAGGAAAATATTTATATCTTCGGGATGGACAAAGGCATTGAAAACCTTGCCGGCAAGATCGTTTTTTTCAACGCCGAGGATCTCAGCGGCCGTCACATTGGCTTCGATGATTTTCCCCGTTTTTTCGGTGGTGATATATCCCACGGGCGCGAAATTGTATAGATCGGAAAATCTTTTCTTCGAATTTTCGATTATGGTTTGCGCCTGCCGCAGATTCTCGTTCTGAATTTCCAGTTCGATTTGATGGACCTGCAATTCGTGTATGAGCGATGCGATAGTGCGCTGCGATATTTTGGATGGTTTAGGCCGCTTATCAAGGCGTTTTTCGGCTTTCCCGCGCAGGGCGGACACCGTGGCCCCTTTTTCTTTTTTCATACGCGATCCACCTTTACGTTAAAGGCGCTTCATAGTTGCTTTAAAACTTGTCTGCCTTTCGAATCTAAAAGGAGGTCTTTTAAAAATGCCAAAATATATATAATTAAAAATATATACGATAATGAAAATAAAAAGAAGTATTTACCCCAAAACAAAAACCGCCATAATGGTTTGATTAACATCACGTTGAAAGGATTATTGCGTTGCCTTAATTGGTTGTGAGTGAATGCTTTTTCAAATAAATGCGGGCATAAATGGAATCGATATGAGAAAGGACAAATTCCAAACAGTTTATTTTGAAATCGAGATCCTGGTTAATCTCAGCATAGACAGTATTGCTTTTGTCAACTATGGTCAAAAGACAATCGGAAAGCAATATTGACCGTAAGGCATGATAAAAACATAAAAATTGTTTTGCCGTAAGTCCTGAATTTTCTACGCATGTTTTGCGAACATCATATTCATTAAGACAATATGAATCACTCCAATCTTTTGGAGTAAGGATGTTTTCTGTAAGTAATATCCTAAACATGTCGAATCGGGAAGGCCGTTTTGCCTTTAAGATAAACGACAATGTTGACAATGAGCACACCTCAACTATGAATTTGTTAAAATTCCGAAGAAACATTGAGCTCTTATCAAATACCCCATAACATCCTGCCCTGATTGCCTCAGTTGCGTCGTCCATTGAATGCGCTCCCGATAGTACAACACACCATGGGAACTGAGGTTTTAATTTCAGTAAATCCAAACCATCATTATGCTGTTTAAGGGACAGATCCAAAATCCAGCAATGATATGATATACTTCCGCGGATTACGTTTCTGGCAACCTCAATTGAAGCAACTGGATTAATCTTAAAAATCGGCGAACGAAAGATTCCATTGCAAAGAATATCAAGAATATCCGTATGATTTTCGATGCAGAGAAGATGGATTGCGCCAATAAATAACTTTCGCAAGTCTCTTGTTGAAGAATTTTCAGCTAAAATTGCCATATTGGAATTTGTTGCGACGCACGTAAATCGCCATCGATTTCCGCTGTGAAACGCACTGATGTAGTGGGCGGAATGATGAAAACGCAGTTGGGCTTGACCGTTTCCCCGTCCTTGACCTCAAAGACCTTCATGAGTGTATGATAATGAAGGAGGTCTATTTTGTTATCTGCGGAAACCGTACTCATTTATCAATATACAAACATATATTCCGGCAATTCAAAGAAAAAGGACTTTTTATTCACTTTTTGAAAACCGCCGCCTTTGACTTGGATAAAGGGAGAGCCGGGGGCCGTGCATTCCTTATATGTAAATCATCCGAGGCGATCGGTCGCTGGCGGCGCCGATCGCATTGGAAACCATGCGGGTCAAAAGGAAAAAACAATGATGGGTATCGACGAAACGATCGAATAACCGTACATGATGTTCCGGTCGCTGTTTTCAATATGACGATCATTTCCCGCGCTGACGCTCATGATAAGGGCGGAGGCCGTTATCGCGATCCCGATATACCTGTGGATTGCCCGCATCAGGGCATAATTCGACGGTTGAGCGAAAACGATATAGCTGCCCAAGCCGGCGTCGCATGCGAGCAGTGAAAGCGTAGCGACGGCGGTTGATTTTGTCCAGGCTGATTTCGAGTCCTGCAAAATCCGCACCGAGGAATATATTCCCATTCCTTCAATAAGCGGCAGGCTGATAAAATGCGCTTCCTTTTTCCAGGCGAAGGCGCTTGAATATAAAAGGACAACGGACATTAAAAATACTGCCCATGTGCGGCGGTCATTTTCCATGAAGATAATTTTACCTTTCTTAATAATCAATAGTCAAGTCTTTTAGATTAATAAATCCGATATGAATTCGGATTTGAAATTTGTTCCTTTTTTCAGTCTTACGGTAAAAGAACCGTAAATGCCAATACATGCCGAGGCCTTGATTTCAGTTGTTTTTCGATTTTCTGGTGTGATTTTTGCTTGTAATAATCTGTTATGAAACTCAAACGAAAGGCGTGAACTATATTGCCTTCATTCATATTAAAGCATTAGATAAAATTCACTTTTTTCCTTAGGAGGGTTTCCATGCAAGCACAGGCGTCAATCTGGATCTGGTTATTGGCGGGCGTCATTATTTTCCTGTTTCTAACGGGTATTAAAATCGTCCGGCCCACGCGAAGGGGGCTTGTGGAGCGCCTGGGAAAATACCATCACTTTGCCAACCCCGGTTTCCACTGGCTCATTCCCATTGTCGACAAATTGTATCCGGTTAATATTACCGAGCAATTGGTCAATGCCGATCCGCAGGAAATCATCACCAACGACAACCTGAACGCGATGGTCGACGCGCAGATATACTATAAAGTGAAAGACACGGAAATGGACGTCAAGAATTCCCAGTACAACGTCAACAACGTGAATTATCAAATAGTAAACTTATCGCGCAGCACATTAAGGAACATCATCGGCACCATGTCGCTCAAGTCCGCCAACAGCGAGCGTGGCAGGATCAACAAGGACCTGCATGAAATCCTCATCAGGGAAACCACCCATTGGGGTATCGACATCGTCCGCGCCGAACTCAAGGAAATCGACCCGCCCAAGGACGTCCAGGACACCATGAACAAGATCGTCAAGGCCGAAAACGAGAAAATCGCGGCCGTGGACTTCGCGACCGCCGCGGAGACCACCGCCGACGGCATCAAACGGGCGGAGATCAAAAAGGCCGAGGGGGTCCGGCAGGCACGCATTCTCCACGCCGAAGGCGAGGCCGAGGCGATCCGGCTGGTCAACGAAGCGGCGGACAAATATTTCGTGGGTAATTCTCAATTGCTGAAGCGGTTGGAAACGGCCCAGTTCGCACTCCAGAACAACGCGAAAATTATCGTGCCCGCGGGCCAGCAAATCGTCAACGTCATCGGCGATCTGGCGGGAATAGCAAAATAAGGATGGAGGTCCTTCAATGAACATTCTTCTTATCTCTCCTGAATTCCCGGACACGTTCTGGAGCATGAAACATGCCCTGAAATTCGTGGGCAAACGTGCGTTGTTGCCGCCGCTGGGGCTGTTGACCGTCGCGGCCATGCTGCCGCCTGAGTGGTCCATACGCCTGGTGGACACGAACGTGCGGAGGCTCACGAAAAAAGACCTCGCCTGGGCGGACTACGCGTTCATCGGCGCCATGATCGTCCAGCGCGAATCGGCGCGGAAGATCATTGCCCTTTGCAAAGAGTCAGGGCTGCCCGTCGTTGCCGGAGGCCCGCTGTTTACCGGCGACCATGAACAGTTCCCGGCCGTCGATCATTTCGTGTTGAACGAAGCGGAGCTGACCCTTCCGGTATTTCTGAAGGACCTTGCCAAGGGCAACGCACAGCGGACGTATGCGTCAGGCCAATTCGCGGACCTGCGGCAAACGCCCTTGCCGAAATGGGAACTCCTCGACATCAAGCGCTACTCCGGCATGAGCGTCCAGTTTTCCCGCGGCTGCCCGTTCCAGTGTGATTTCTGCAATATCACGGCCTTGCTGGGCCACAAGGTGCGTACAAAGACCTCGCGGCAGATAATTACCGAGCTGGACGCCCTTTACGAGCTGGGTTGGCGCGACGAGGTCTTTTTCGTGGACGACAACTTCATCGGAAACAAGGCATTTCTCAAGGCCGATCTTCTGCCTGCCCTGATCGAATGGAGGAGAGGCAAAAAGGGTCTGCTTTTCTATACGGAGGCATCCATCAATTTGGCCGACGACAAGCCGCTTATGGGCCTGATGGTCGAAGCCGGATTCAATAGGGTGTTCGTTGGCATCGAAACCCCGGACGAGGAGTGCCTGGCGGAGTGCGGCAAGCAGCAGAACAGGAACCGCAGCCTCGTGGAAGACGTGAAATGCATCCAGAGGATGGGGCTGGAGGTGATGGCCGGTTTTATCGTCGGCTTTGACCATGACCGGCCGACCGTTTTTCAGAGGCAGATGGATTTTATTCAGCATAGCGGAATCGTAACGGCCATGGTCGGTATGCTGCAGGCCGTTCCGGGAACGCGGCTGCATGAGCGGTTGACAAAAGAGGGGCGTCTTCACGGAGGTTCTTCCGGAAACAACGTTGACGGCACGACGAACATCATCCCGATAATGAGCCTCAATGCGCTTCGGGACGGGTATAAAAAGATCCTGCAACACATCTACGCTCCGGAGCCTTTCTATCAGCGTGTAAGAACATTCCTGCGCGAGTACAAACCACCCCAAAGACGGGCGCGGTTCAGGTTCTCGCATCTGCTGGCGTTTGCGCGGTCCTCGTTTAGGTTCGGCATCGTGAGCCGGTCGAGGGTCCATTACTGGAAACTGCTGGTCTGGACCCAATTTAAACACCCCCGGCTCATCTCCGAGGCGATCTCGCTCGCCATTTGCGGCTATCATTATCGCAAAATTTGCAAACAGCAGGTGATATAATAATGAAAATCTTTTTTTTTCAATCGGAAAATCATTGGTATTTAAACCCTTTTCAGGAGGTTTTTTTATGAAGTCCTTAAAAACATTGATCGCGGTCCTTGCATTCGCGGGTTTTCTTTTTGCCCAAGGTGCGGGACCAAAAACCGAACAGGTAAACAGCTCGATGAAAATGCGCGGGAAAATCATTAAGATAGACGTTAAAACCGGCACGGTAATCTTGAAAAGTAAAACGGAAAAAGACACCCTGTTCGTGGATTCCACCGCCACGCTTATCAGTGGAGATAAAGTAATTAAATTAAGCGAATTTAAAAAAGGCGCCAATGTCAATGTAACGTGGGAAGTAATCAAAGGTAAAAAAACCGCGACTAAAATAGATGAAAAAATCAAGGGCGGTTCGGAGAAAGAAAATTATTGAAAAAAGCCGCTATCTTCTTTTCACGGTACATATGGGACAGTGCGTTCAAACTGTCCCTTTTCTTGTTGGTAAGAATAGTATTCTTGCAAACAAGAATTAATCGCTGAAAAAGCGAAACAGCCTGGTCCGGGAATGCAGGGACGTATCTCCGGACCTGAATGCGATCAGAACTCGGCGTCTACCTCCGTTATCCTCTCAGCACGGCCTCGACCATTTAGGGAAAGAAAATCCTCCCCAAACCTGCATGATTTTTTTTAAAAAAGTCTGGCCCGGTTCTTGCATGTTTAGTGTCCCGTAACTAACCTTCATTTTAATTAAATTAAGGAGGCTGTGCCATGAAAAGACCCAATTCTGTAGGGGCGATTATTGCCGCATTTGTTTTTATGGGGGCAAACGGGGCCCTGCCCGCAACCCAAACAACCGACCGCATAGAAACATCGGCCCGAAATTCTTTTGTGTTTATCACCTATTTACGGGACGATTCCATTAAAATCCACACGGTAAACGACAGTGTCGTTACATTGACAGGTACGGTGTCGGAGTGGTTTCACAGTTCCTTGGCCGAGGAGACGGTCGCGGGTCTTCCCGGCGTCGCGTACGTAGAGAACAAACTGGAAATCAAAGGCGGGCATCCCGCTGAAAACTCGGACGCCTGGATCAACATGAAAGTGAAAACCATGCTCATGTTTCACCAGAACGTAAGCGGCCTTAAAACACATGTTGATGTATTAGACGGGGTCGTTACCCTGCAGGGAGAGGCGTCGAGCGAAGCCCAAAAAGAATTGACGACGGAATATGCCAAATATATTGAAGGCGTTAAAAACGTAAAAAATGACATGACCGTGGTAAAAAGCAAGAAAACTACCGTTGATAAGGTGGGCGAATTTATCGACGACGCATCCATAACCGCGCAGGTCAAACTTGCGTTGCTCTTACATCGCTCGACCAATGTCATCAAAACCAAGGTCGAGACCAAAAACGGCATCGTCACGGTCAAGGGAGTTGCAAAGAACAGCGCCGAAAAGGACTTGGTGGGCAGGCTCGTTGGCGATATAAAGGGTGTAAAAGGTTTAAAGAACGGCATGACCATAGAGCAAGTGGCGATAAAATAAAAACTTTCAAGAAGGAGTCATCATGAATCGGTTATTAAAGGTGATTGCCGTTGCAGCGCTCGGCGGTTTGATCGGATTAATAGGCGGCTGTGCATCGTCCAGCCTTGTTGATAAATGGTATGACTCCGGATTTCAAGCCCCGCCTTTGACCAAAATGCTGGTCATTGCAGTCGGAAAGAACGCGGCAAAACGGCGTATCTGGGAAGATGCTTTTTCCAAAGGGCTTGCCGAACATGGCGTTATGGCGACGCAGTCATACAGCTTGTTTGCCGATGCGCCTCCTGACACGGACCAGGTTGCCGCAACGGTGCAAGCGAACGGTTTCGACGGCATTATGGTGATTCTCAAGCTACCGACGGAAACCAACACGCAATTTATTCAAGGGTATACATCCACGGAACAGGACATGCGTTACAGCTTTTATTGGCAAAGATACTGGACCGTTTATCGTGAAATAGACCATCCGGGATATGTGGACACCCAAACGGTCGCCGTCCGAACAATTGACGTCACTACAACCGGAAGTAAAGGCCGGTTGATCTGGAGCGCCACAAGCAAAACGCCCGATCCCGGTTCAGTTGCGGACGTCCAAGGCGGCATCGCCGATCTGGTGATTTCCGAACTTGAGCAGCGAAAATTCATCGGTCCGAAGAAATAATGGAATTAATATGCACTTAATAACGCTTCGCAGGGGAACCTCAACCCGCTCTTCGGAACGATTTCCTTCCGTTGGTCGGGTTCTCCTTCTCCTTAGCAAGGAGAAGGGCAGGGGATGAGGTAAAAAGTCCCTCGGCGGGGGATTTCGGGGGCGAAGACTTTTACAATTAATCCATCCTTTTACAGAAAGATATTCATTATGTCACTAATCTCCGTTCTTATCACGCTGGTTATTGTCGGTGTTTTGCTTTGGCTCGTCAACACGTATATTCCCATGGACGGGAAAATCAAGAAGGTCCTGAATATCGTGGTGGTCATCATCGTGGTACTTTGGTTGTTGAACGCATTTGGGATATTAGGCTCCATGGAACATATGCGTATTGGAAAGTAAATTGTTTTTTAAGCTTGCTTAATGATGAACTACAAAGACTATTACAAAGTGTTGGGAGTTTCCCAAACGGCGACCGCCGACGAAATCAAGAAGGCATACCGTAGGCTTGCCATGAAGTTTCATCCCGATAAGACCACGGGAAACAAGGCCGCAAATGATAAATTTAATGAGATCAACGAGGCCAATCAGGTCCTGAGCGATCCGGAAAAACGGAAGAAATACGACCAGTTCGGCGCGGATTATCAGCGCTACGAGCAGGCAGGCGCGCAGCCGGGGGGGTTTGACTGGTCGAAGTACGCGAGCCCCGGTGGTAAACAAAAGCAAGGGATGAGCGCGGAAGAATTCGAGTCCATGTTTGCCGAAGGCGGCGACGTCGACCTGTTTGAATTGCTGTTTGGGGGGCGCGGCGGAAGAAGACAGGGAAGAAGGACCGCGGCGTACAAAGGCGACGACCTCAGCGCCGAAACAACGATTTCCCTGGACGAAGCCTACCACGGGACCGCGCGGCTGATACAGCTCGATGATCAGAAAATAAAAGTTACAATCCCGTGCGGCATCGCCGACGAACAGATGCTGCGGATCGCCGGAAAAGGGATGGAAGGAATCCAGGGCGGTCCCAGCGGCGATCTTTACCTTACCGTCAAGGTCGCGGCGCATCCGGAATTTCATCGCAAAGGCAGCGACCTTCACTGCGATTTCCCCGTTGATGTATATACCGCGATACTGGGCGGGAAGACTTTGGTCAAGACGCTGAAAGGAGCGGTAAAAGTCGATATTCCGGCGGAAACGCAAAACCATAAGGTACTCAGGCTTCGAGGACTCGGCATGCCGTTTTTCGGCAAAACGAATGTTTTTGGAGACCTGTTCGTGACAATCGACGTTCAATTGCCCGACCATCTTACACCGCAGGAAACCGACCTTTTCAGAAAATTGGCGGCTATGAGGAAATAGGCCCTTCTTTAAGCGCCAACGTGTAGAATACTTTTTTCTCAGAAAGTTGACTTCATGACAAATTCAAATAACGCCCAACACCGCTCCATTTTACAAAACATCGCCCGAAGGGCGATGTTTGACAGAGGGCTCCTTCCTGATTTTCCACAACAGGCCATAAACGAGCTTGATAAAATAAAAGTGGCCGCGATCCAACCGGACGGGCAGGCCCGCGACCTCAGGGGTCTCGTTTGGTGCTCAATCGACAATGATGATTCCCGCGACCTGGACCAGCTTACCGTTGCAGAGGCGATGGAAAATGGGGTGGTAAAAGTCCTTGTCGCAATCGCCGACGTCGATTCGATGGTAAAGAAAAACTCGGCAATTGACGATCATGCGCGGCATAATACCTGTTCGGTATACACCGCGGCCCAAATATTTCCCATGCTGCCCGAAAAGCTTTCGAATGACCTTACGTCGCTTAATTTCGGGTCCGACCGGCGCGCCATCGTCATTGAAATGGTCTTTGCCGATGACGGAACGCTTACAGGGTCGGACTTATATCAGGGGATTGTCCGGAACCAAGCGAAGCTTGCGTATAACGCCGTTGCCGGATGGTTGGAGCAAGGCGGGCCGAAGCCTCCGGAAATTGCGGCCGTCGATGGCCTCGCCGAAAACATCCGGCTCCAGGACCGCACGGCGCAAAAGTTGAAAACTCTCCGGCATGTCAACGGCGCGCTTGAGTTTGAAACGCTGGAGACCCATCCGGTGTTTGACGGAAATGTCCTTAAAGGTTTGGAAACCGAAAGAACAAACAGGGCCAAAAGCATTATCGAGGACTTCATGATCGCCGCAAACGGCGTTACCGCGCGGTTTCTTGCATCAAAACAAGCGCCGTCAATCCGGCGGGTGGTCCGCACGCCAAAACGCTGGGACCGGATCGTTGAGCTTGCCGCACAGCATAATTTTACGCTTTCCAAAGGTCCCGACCCCAAAGCGCTCGAGGAATTTCTGACAAAGGCAAAAGCCGCGGACCCGGACCGTTTTCCCGATCTTTCACTGAGCGTCATAAAACTTCTGGGTCCGGGTGAATATGTCGTTGAACTTCCGGGAAGCGCCGTTTCCGGGCACTTCGGTCTTGCGGTACGGGATTACACGCACTCGACCGCGCCCAACCGCCGGTTCCCCGATATCATCACCCAGCGGCTGCTGAAAGCGGCCATCGCCGGAAAATCATCATTATATTCCACCGATGAACTGGAGGCGCTCGCGAAGCACTGCACGGAAATGGAAGACAAAGTCAAGAAAGTCGAACGGCAGGTGGAAAAATCAGCGGCGGCCATGCTGTTGGAACCGAGGATCGGGGAACAATTCGACGCCTTTGTCACCGGCGCGTCGGAAAAAGGAACGTGGGTGCGCATTACAAATCCTCCCGTGGAAGGGAAATTGATGAATGGGGCCAAGGGCCTGGACGTCGGCGTCCGCCTTCGCGTGCAACTGGTAAGCACGAACGTCGAACAGGGTTTTATTGATTTTGCAAAGGAAAACTTTTAGGGGACGTTTTTCGAAAGGATATCGTATGAACACGATCGATTCCGTTGAGCGGTTTCTGCAAATTCAAGTTCAGCAGTGGGGCCGCCGGGGCGAGAAGGGCAAGGGCAATCGTCCGGGACCGGTCATCACGATCTCAAGAGAACCGGGGAGCAACGGCGATTCCATCGCCCAAGCGCTCGCAAAGAAATTCGGGCTGGATGTGTATGATTGGAAAATCGTCGAAGAGATAGCCAAGGACGCCCATGTAAGCGAACAGGCGGTCGCCACATTGGATGAAATCGTCGCCTCCGAACTTGATGATTGGCTGACCGGAATCGGCCCTGGGCCCGGATTTTCCTCGAGTCAATACATGCAAGGCCTCAGGAAGGTGCTCTTTACAGTTGCAACACATGGAAACGCGATCATCATAGGCAGGGGCGCGAACTTCCTGCTTCCGCCGGAAAAAAGAACGCTCGGCCTTCGCTTTGTGGCCCCGCTCGACGTGCGTGTGAAAAACATCATGCAGGGGCTTCGCCTGTCTCAAAAGGGCGCCATGAAACATATTACCGATAGGGAGCAGGAGCGGCGGACATGGGTCAAAAAATATTGTCGCGCGGATATTAATGACGCCGCCGATTATCACGCGGTCATCAACACGGCCCTGGTAGCTCCCGAAACCATCGTTTTAATCGTGAAAGAAATCCTCAGGGCGAAATTTTAGGCATTTGTCGATTGCTTCATCCAAACGGGTTGATGTAATTTATAGGTACGATGAAGGCGCCTCGACTATTTCTCGTTGACGACGATGAAACCGTCCTGTACGGTTATAAACGTTATTTTGCGAACAGCGAATACCGGACTTCGTGTGCGAGAACCCTGAAAGAAGCCAAGGAAATCATGGCGTCGGAGCGGTTCGATGCGATGCTGCTTGACCTGGGGCTTCCGGACGGCGATTCAATCGAGTGGATCCCTGAACTGAGAATTTCCCATCCCGGCATGCCGATCATAATCATAACCGGCATGGGCGATATTACCATTGCGGTGAAAGCGATCAAATACGGCGCGGAGAATTTTCTTACAAAACCGGTCGCCATGGACGACCTCAAAGTCATTCTTGAGCGATGCATCGAGCTCGGTTCTGTGCGTAAGCGCGACCTTATCCGGCAACGTCTTGTCAATCAAGACTCGCCTTATTTCGGGAAAAGCGAGTCGACGGCCCGCGTTCTGGAACAAGCGAAAATAGCCGCGGCGGGCGACACGGTCGTTCTTCTGCAGGGAGAAACGGGCACGGGAAAAGGGGTGCTCGCGCGTTGGATCCACAATAACGGCGAACGCAGGTCGGAGGCGTTTATCGAGGTAAATTGCTCCATGCTCAAAGGCGAGCTCCTTCGCAGCGAACTCTTCGGGCACGCCCGAGGCGCCTTCACCTCCGCGGTCGCGGCCAAGGAAGGGCTCATCGAACTGGCCGACGGCGGGACGCTGTTCCTTGACGAAATAGGAGACATGGACGCGGCGGCCCAGTCCCAACTGCTCAAAACCATCGAGGAGAAATCGTTCAGGCGCGTGGGAGAGAACACGCTCCGGAAAAGCGATTTCAAGTTGATATGCGCTACCAACCGCGATTTAAAAGCGGAAACGAAGGATTTTAGACGGGACCTTTTTTACCGCATTTGTACGTTCCCGATCAAAATGACGCCGCTACGACATCGAAAAGAGGAAATCGCCGGATTGTCGGAATATTTTCTGACGAATTCGGGCTACACTCATTTTCCGCTTGATTCCGAAGTAACGGGGTTGCTTACCGATTATCCCTGGCCGGGTAACACACGGGAACTGAAAAATGTGCTTGAACGCGCTCTCCTGCTCGCACAGGGCGAACCCCTTGCGGACCTCCATTTTCCCGACCTTTCCGCGGACGTGGCGCACGAAGAGTCTTCAAAGCTCGAGAATGCGGAAGACGCCCATATTCTGCACATGTTGGAAAAGTTCAATGGCGACAAAAGGAAAACCTGCAAGGCCTTGGGCCTTTCCATTTCTTCCCTCTACCGACGGCTGGCCAAGATCAGCGACTCTCAGCAAACGCCCCATTCTTAATTATAAGATCCCGGATCTTAAAAACAATAATTTTTCTCTAAGAAACTATAAGTTTGAATTATCTACGCGGTTTGCGTATATAATTCAAACACAGTTTCTATGCTTTTTCCAAGACAGGGCTTGGAAAAAGAGACTTCGTAGTCATTAAGATGCAACCTCACCTCATCACCCCTGCCCCTCTTCCCCTCTCCCATTGGGAGAGGGGAAGAGGGGTGGCCGAAGGCCGGGGAGTTAGGGTGAGGTCAACACGGAAAAAATAAAAGTTTTTCTGACAACTTTTTATCAGAAAAAAGACCCTTAGGGTCTAAGAAATTTAGGGCACGGTTCTTGCGTTTCTCTATCAAGTATGCGACGCGAAAAAAAAGATTGGAAAAAGTTTCCAATACGAAAAGTTGCGGTATACGCAATTGGGTCGGTTGCGGTCATCGTGCTCGTATGCGGGGCGATTTTCCTTTTCATCCCTGATACTTTTATCAACGGGTTCTTTAAAAACAAAATCATAAAGGCATTCGCAAAAGCGTATCCGGCATACTCGATAGGGATTGCGGGCATTCATTACAATATATGGGAAAATCGGATCGGGGCCGATAGTTTAGCGCTCACATCGAATGATTCCACCTTTTCCTGCAGTATCGGCGCGTTCTCGACAAAGGGGATTGCCTGGTTTCAGCTTCTTCGTCATAAAGGCAACGCCTTTAAAGTCCTTGGCGGTTCAACGGTGGATGCAGGGGAAATAGCGCTTGTTTTTCGGAAGCCGCATTATGGACTTCGATGCGGACGGCTGCATATTTCGGCGCCGGGTTCGGAGATTTTTCTCGAGGCGCTGGAGCTTCGTCCCATGGTCGATAACGACAAATTCTTTGCAAGCAGCGCGTTTAGAAAGACCCGAATCCGGATAAATATTCCTCAATGCAAAGTGACGGGCGTGGATTGCCGGGGGCTGTTGCAAGGGACGGCATATGCCGCCCGTTCGATCGTTCTCAATGACGCATCCTTCGATGTTCTGGTCGACATGGACAAGCCCTACAACAAGAACTCTTTAAGACCTCTTATGCCCAGTGAAGCTCTTTCATCGATAAGGAAAATTATCCAGGTCAATAGCGTAAGCATCATTAAAGCGCGGTTGAAGTACTCGGAGCGGTATATAATCGGCTCGCCCCCGGCGGAGGTGACGTTTGATTCAATGCGCATGTCGGCGGAAGGAATTACCAATCATGCCGCCCCCGGAGCTACCGCGGTGATTTCCGGGCGGGGGATTTTTATGAAAACCAGTGTAATGAAGGTCCACATGAATATTCCGTTAGCTTCGCCTGAAATCCCCATGCGATATTCCGGCTCGCTTGACGGGATGGACCTCACCCGGCTCAATTCCTTCCTTGAGATCGGCGAAGGCTTGCGTATCAAATCCGGAGTCCTTGAAAGCGCGACATTCGATATAACTTCAATCGCGGGCCATGCACAAGGTACTCTGCGGGCGATGTACAAGGACTTGAATATCGCAGCTCTCAACGCGCTGACGGGAAGTGAAAAGGGCGTCTTAAACCGGCTCGCCTCCATTATGACTAATGCGATGAAGATCCGCGCGAGTAATATGCCGGACAAATCGGGTTCGATAAAAATCGGCGAAGTGAAATATGAAAAAAAACGTGACGACACCTTTTTTCAGCTTATCTGGTTTTCACTTCGGAGCGGTATCGGTGATGTTATCGGTTTTTGAGTCACATTTTAAAAAGGAGAAAAGTATGATCAGCCGTTTGAAAAAAGTATGTATTGTTCTTGCAATTTTCATTTTTAATGGGTTTTGCGCCTCCGAAACCACCATAACGGCTTCAGGACCGACGCATTATTTCTTTACACCCATGGCACAAGTAAATCCGCCGTACAGTCTTGTCGTAAGCCTTCATGAAATTTCCTTCAGCTTTCCCAACAATCTCCAGGTCCAGGCCTCTATTTTTGACAATATCGGAAGGCTTGCGTTTGGCGCGAAATACGGGATTTATGACAATCTGTCGGTGGGCGCCGGCCTGGCAAACACGCTTGTCCATATAGGAAACGGGCACGCCATTCATGATGCCGCATCCCGTTTCGGAGCTTATATGTGTTATGGATTTATAAAGAACCCTACGTTCGAAGCGGCTGTCACGCCGAATATGCAGCTTTTCGACCACAATTCCATCGGCTGCGACCTCGGAGGAATGGTAACGCCATCGAGCATATGGTCCATTATTTGGGAAGTGGGGACTTCCGGTGATTTAACGACGTCAAAATTCTGGTTCGACACCGACGGCGGCCTGCGTATCCATCCGCCCTCGATCCCGTTTCTGAATTTCGACGCCGGAGTCGTCGTTTCTGATTTCATAGTCAATGATCCCCGTCCATCAACCTCAGCCACAATTTATTTCGACGCCATTTTCGCCATGATAACGAGGTAGTCTACGGTTTTGGACCTGAAGGCTGTTTTTCCTGAATGTTGGGGTAAAAAAGGCGGAGCATTTTTATGGCGTCCGTTTTTTCCGCATTCATGGAAAAATAGCATCCCTTGACGAGGGTATCATACAGCTTATCGGTGACTGGATCTTTGCCGTCCTTTTGGACGTCCTGACAAATAATGCCGATTATTGAATCCTTTGTGTACCATCCTTTAACGTCGATTTCACGGGTAGAAGTGTCCAATACCGAGACCAGCTTTTGAAAAACGATCTTTTTCTCTTTTTCATTCCCCTTGAGTAACTTGCCGATATCAAGCAAAATCAGCATAAAGGGCCTTCCTGACTCTTTGCTCCTTTTCCGTTCGAGAATGAGCGTGCGTTGGAAATATTCTTCCGAATAATAGGTATCGCTGGGTGAGAATGCAATGGCTTCTGCTGATTTCATGGTCTCAATTACATGCAATAATAATGCCATTGCCAGGTCTGGCGATTTCCAGTCATATTGACATACGTGCATTGTGGTCCGAAGTTATTCATGCTCTCTGTAACACACCGACAATGCCATAAAGCTTAAACGTTCAATTCCTATTTATAAGACACGAACTCTTAAAAACAATAATTTCTCTTTAGGAACAAAGCCTTATAAAGTTATTGCGGCCTTGCCATACTTAAATTCTCTATATAAACATCCAAATAAAATGGGGCACGATTCTTGCATTATTCTTTACTATGCATAAAAACATCCGTTAATATCCGGAGCATGGGATGGTAAAATCCCAGAAGTTTCGATAACCTTTCTCACAAGGAGGCCGTATGTTACGGTCAAATACCATCATGTCCGGATGCAGCGCGGCAGCGCTGTTTGTCGCATTCTGCCTGATTCCTGCTCTGAACACGGTCAGGGCGGAAAATAATGATAACAGCTCCGTGTATTCACCGGTGGTCAATGGCGGCGCCTTGAGGGGTCTATCCACCATTAATTCCGCCGAGTCAATGGGCGCCGGCCGTATTACGTTCAACTTCATGTTGCCGTGGTATCAGCAAAAAGTAGGATACCTCAACACGCCGAATGTGGGCGCCAACATTTTTACGGGAGCGGGCGCGTTTTCTTATGGAGTCAATTCTTACGTGGACCTTTTCGGGTCCATCGCTGGGTTCAGCTCAAGCAATTACAGCAACACCAACAGGAGCTCGGGTCTGGGCACGATCACCGCCGGGGCCCAGGGATCGCTTCCTTTTCCTAGTTATGCCTTTATGCGAATGGGCGGCCAGGCCGCCATTATCGGCGGCACGTCACAGAACCAGATCAATACGTACAGGGCCGATGGTTACAATTATTTCGAGACCCGTACCGGCTATGATTTTTTAGGCAAACTCATGCAAACGGTCCAGTCCGGAAGCGAAGACTATGGAATCAAGCTGCATGTTAACGAAGCGGGGGTTATCGACATGAATAAAAGTCAGCCCGCATTATTGCTGCTTGGCGCCGGTCTGCAAGCAAACGTAGGCTTCGCGGTCCTTGGCGCGGAATTAAATTCCCGCACACAGTTCAACGACATGTCCTTCGGCACCGATCCTTTGTGGTTCACACCGTCGGTACACATCCGTACGCCATATCAGATGAACGCCATGGCGGGCGTCGATATCACGCTCTCCTCGAACCGGTCAAACGATCTCCCGCGGGCGCTCGAACCCTATCGTGTTTTCGGCTCGCTGGCATTCTCATTTGATATGTTGGAAGGAAGAAGAAATGCGGAGTTGATCCAGAGGCAAAAGGCGGAACAGGATAAATTGGCCCTGGAGAGCAAAGCAGCAAAGTCGGCGAACAAAGTCCACTCCCTCACCATGAAAACCGTTGACGATTCCATTGCCCTTGCCAACGAGAAGAATAAAGGGCGGACGCAAATGGATTCCATGCAAAGGAAAGCGGATGACGACGCGCAGGCAAACAAGGCGTCGGCCGACCTGATGGCCAAAAAAGCCACCGCAGATTCCCTTGCTCTCATTCTTGCGGCTAACAACCTTGCAGTGGAAAAGGAAAAGCGCACCGACGCTGAAAAAAAGTTGCTGTCAACCGGTGAGCTGCTCCTTGACGCCGTGTACTTTGAGACCGGAAAGACCATCATATCCATCAATTCAAAACCGTACCTCAATATTATCGGCAAAATGCTGCTCAAATATCCCAAATTGCAAATCGAGGTGGCGGGATACACCGACAATATCGGCGGCAAAGAGTACAATGTTACCCTCAGCCAAGGCCGGGCTGAAGCGGTACGCTCTTACCTGGTCGAGGACCAGCCTATGCTAAATTCGAATTTAAATTCACATGGTTACGGGATGAGCATGCCCAAGGCCGACAACAATACGAAAGAAGGCCGGCTGGCGAACCGTAGAGTTGAATTGCGCGTTCTGAACAAAGATGCGCTGCTTCAATACAGCCAAAATTAGTAAAGGATGCCGAGAAGATTTTAAAAATTGACATTTGTGCCTCCAGATCCCTCCTCCGAGGGATTTGGAGGCATACGCAACCTGATTGAAAAGATATAAACGAAAGGACAAATATCATGCTTTTTACCATTGCTGTAATACTTATCATTTTGTGGCTCCTTGGGCTTATCACGTCGTTTACCTTGGGAGGTTTTATCCACGTTCTATTGGTTATCGCCGTCATAGTAATCCTGGTAAGGGTCATTCAAGGCCGAAAAGTATTGTAGTTCATGACGCCTTTTGTGGAGCCCTCATTAATTTACATAGGAGATAAAAGTCATGTTGACGAAGACAAATGAGACTACATTATGAAAAAACCTGAATTTAAACCATTGATTGTTTCTGTAGGCGTGGGATTTGTGTTTCTTGTTGCCGGGACCTGTGCTCCTATCTATGCTCAGGAGGGGAAACACGAACAGGATGCTAGACCCGAAAAACAAGAGCAACAACATGAAAGGGGCCAGCAAGAGCAACGTCAAGAGCCCCAGCAAGATAAAGGTCAACAAGAGCATCAACAGCAAGCCAAGGAACAAGACCATCAACAACAGGTCAAGAGCCAGCAAGAGCAACATCAACAACAAGCCCAGGGTCAACAGGAGCGCCAAGAACAAGCCAAGGACCAGCAAGAACACCAACAACAGCAGATCAGTAGTCAGCAAAAGCAGCAGCAACAACAAACCAAGGGGCTACAAAAAAAGAAGCAAAAGCAGCCTAAGTCCGCGAATCAACCGCAACAACAGGTCAAGCCAGTGAGCCAAACGCAACAACAAGCCAAGGTCGGCTTGAAAAAGCAGCAAGCAAATCAGCCTTCACAGCCAGTACAACATATTGCGCAAGCCGAACAGAAGAACGTTTGGCAGCAGCATCGCGCACAGAATTGGCAGGCTGATCACCGCACATGGCAAGAGCGCGGCGGTTATAGCGGCTATCGTATTCCTGAAGACCATTATCACGGCCACTTTGGTCAATATCATAGTTTCCGCATCTACAGCCACTCCATGGAAATTTATGAAGGATATCCCCGCTTTCAGTATAATGGGTATTGGTTCGGCGTGCTTGACCCATGGCCGGAATCCTGGTCGGACGACTGGTACGAAAGAGACTATGTCTATATCGTTTATTCCAATGACGGTTACTACATGTATAACCGGAATCATCCCGGGGTTGGAATCGCAATCAGCGTGTACATAAACTAAAAGGAGTGCACCATGAATTCATTCTTGAAAGCGGCTTCTGTAATGGCGGCGACGGGTTGTTTAATCGGCCTGATGGGCGGTTGCGCATCGTCCAGTCTTGTCGATAAATGGCATGATCGCGGATATCAAGCTCCGCCGCTTGGTAAAATATTGGTCATTGCGGTCAGAAAGAATGAAACAAAACGGCGGCTCTGGGAAGACGCTTTCGCCGGCGAGCTTGCAAAGCGTTACGTTACGGCGACAACGTCCTACAGTTTGTTCCCCGACGCGCCCCCGGACACGGACCAGGTAAAAACGACGGTGCAGGCAAACAATTATGACGCTATCCTGGTTATTCTCAGGCTCCCGTCGGAAAAGGATTTGCAATATATTCATGGGAGCATTTCCTCGGAACAGGACCGGGTCTACAACTTTTATTGGAAAAGATACTGGGTCTATTATCGCGAAATCGAACATTCGGGATACGTCGATTCCCAAACGGTGGCCATAAGCGCCATCGACCTCACAACAACCGGAACCAATGGCCGGTTGATTTGGGGCGCCACGAGCAAGACGCCCGATCCCGGTTCCGTGACTGATTTACAAACAGGGATTGCCGGTCTTGCGGCGTCCGAGCTGTCGAAGCTCGGCATCATCGGCTCGAAAAAATAAAAAAACGTCGGATGATTTTTAAAACTCTTTCCAGAAGGAAACCCATCATGTCACTCACATCTCTCCTCGGAACGATGCTGACGGTTGCTTTGGTAGCGCCTGCCATTGCCGTGTCTCAATCACCGGCGCCAGTGAATCTTGGAACGGCCGGCAATTTCGCGGTCCTAGCGAAAACAGGAATCTCAGTCACGGGAGTCGCCTCAATTACCGGTGATATTGGGATTAGTCCGGCCGCAGCGACATACATGACCGGATTTGGATTAATAATGGACGCCTCAGGCGCATTTTCGACATCATCGTTAGTTACCGGCAAGGTTTATGCCGCCGACTATATCGACCCAAGTCCGACTAAAATGACTGCCGCCGTCAGCGACATGGAAACCGCGTATACCGACGCGGCCGGACGAACTTTGCCCGATCATACTGAACTGTACGCCGGAGATATTACCGGGCAGACCCTCACGCCTGGTCTTTACAATTGGAGCACCGGGGTCCTGGTATCCGCCGGCGGCGTCTCAATCTCGGGCGCCGCAAGCGACGTCTGGATCTTCCAGATCGCGCAGAATCTTGAATTGGCCGACGGCGCCATGGTGACTCTAAGCGGCGGCGCACAGGCTTCCAACATCTTCTGGCAGGTCGCCGGCCAGGTCACCCTTGGAACGACGGCCGCCATGAAGGGGATCATATTGTGTCAAACGGCGATTGTGATGAGTACCGGCGCAACGCTTACCGGCAGAGCTCTGGCACAGACCGCAGTTACATTAGATGCCAATGCCATCACAAAGCCATCGGGGGGAAACGTCGTTGAAAATAGTTTAGCGCCTCAAAAATTCTCGCTCTTCCAGAGCTATTCAAATCAATCCATTGGTTTCACTGTTCCGTCAAACGGAAGAACGACATTAAAAATACTGAATACGGCCGGACAAAAAGTCGCGACGCTATTCGACGGCAAAGCGGAAGCCGGGAAATACAATCGAGTGCAATTCAATACGAATGGGTTGGCAAAAGGGTTGTATTTTTCAAAACTTGAATTCAACGGTAACATATCACTTGAAAAAATACCTCTTGTTAAGTAAGCGGTTTCATCGAAAAAATGATGGGGCCATGTGCATGGCCGACCCGGTTTCTAACCGATCACGATCTCCACGAAATGCTCCTGGTGATCGTCAATCATCGTCACGGACCGGTCTTCCCGTTCCACGCCGTCAATGGTCACGCTTACCTCCCCGCCCGGCTTGGCCTGGTGAAACGCACAATGGTAAACAGTCTCCCTGAAACGGTAATGGATCTTGAAATGTTCCCACTCCGCGGGTATACAGGGGCTAAACGTGAGCGTATCTACTTTCAATTGCAATCCCAAAACAGACTCGACAACGAGCCGGTACATCCAGGAGGCGGACCCCGTATACCACGTCCAGCCTCCCCGTCCGGTGTGGGGTTCTGATCCGTAAATATCGGCCGCCATTACATAGGGTTCCACCAAGTATCGGTCGATCTTCTCCCGCGTTGATCCGTGGTTGACCGGATTGATCATCGACACCAGATCTTTAACTCGCTGCGCATCTCCCATCATGGCGAAAGCCATGACCGCCCAGACCGCTGCGTGCGTGTATTGGCCGCCGTTTTCCCTGACTCCCGGAACATAGCCTTTGATGTACCCGGGTTCCTGCATTGACTTGTCAAACGGCGGGTCCAGGAGCTTGATCAGACCGTTTTTAGGTTCTATCAAGATGCGCGCGAGGGAGAGCATGGCAAGGTTTGACCGCTCGAACGACGCCACCCCGGACAAAACCGACCAGCTCTGCGCGGTCGCGTCTATCTTGCATTCCTCATTTTGTGAAGAACCGATGGCGGCGCCATCGTCGCAATACGCCCGGAGATACCACTGTCCGTCCCAGGCCCCGGATTCGATTTTTTGTCGCAGGCCCTCGGCCTCTTCGGCGCATATATCGCTAAAAGCTTCGTCTCCGCGCAACCGCGCCAGCGGAGCGAATTGCTTGAGAACGGAGCAGAGAAAGAACGCCAGCCAGACGCTTTCACCGTCACCTTTAACGCCTACAAGATTCATGCCGTCATTCCAGTCCCCGCTGCCCATCAGAGGCAGTCCATGCCGCCCAAAGCGCAATGCATGCTGGACCGCCCGCTTGCAATGTTCGTACAGGGTCGCTTTCTCCCGCGTTCTGACCGGAAGGTCATAAAAGGACTCTTCTCCGGGGTTGAGAAGGCGACTATCGAGGAAATGGACGGTTTCATCCAGAATACCTGTATCTCCCGTCCGGACCACATAATCGCTCGTGACAAAGGGAAGCCAGAGGTAATCGTCGGAAATCGTCGTGCGCACGCCCCGCCCTTGCGGGGGGTGCCACCAATGCTGGACGTCCCCTTCGCGGAATTGACGGGAAGCGCACAGCAGGAGATGCTCGCGGACAAGGCCCGGCTCCGTGTGCACCAAAGCCGTCACGTCCTGGAGCTGGTCGCGGAACCCGAATGCGCCCCCGGACTGATAAAACCCGCTGCGTGCCCACAGACGGGCGGCCATGGTCTGGTAAACAAGCCAGCCGTTCGCTATTAAATTCAAAGCGGGGTCCGGGGTTTCGATATTGATGGCGCCTAACGTATGCTTCCAGTAACCCCAGACGCGGTCACGGGCATCATATGCCGATTGTAAACCGCAAAACCGCCTGACCAGGTTCCGGGCGTCTTCGATGTCCCTGCCGACCCCCAGGACAAAAACAATCTCCTTTTCCTGTCCCGGCCCCAACTCAAAATAGACCTGGAGCGCCGCCGCGGGGTCCAGGCCGACGCCGACTTTGCCCGACAAGCGGACCCGGTGCAGGGCCGCCGGATCGGCAAGCGAGCCGTTTCGGCCGATGAACTCGGTCCTGTCCCCGCTGATGCTTCGATCGGCCTCATTGACTTCGAAGAAGACCACGCGGCCCGGGAAGTCCGTGTTGAAAGGATTGCTTGCGAGGAGCGCGCCGGTTTTCGAATCGATCCCGGTCCTTATGTGCATCTGGGTTTTGGACCGGTTCTCGCCGAGGACAAGCTCCAGAAATCCCGTTGCCGACACCCTGCGGGCCGCATCGGAGTCGTTGCGTACTTTAAGCATCCAGAACTTGACAGGTGCGTCAATATCCACGTAGATCCACAATTCCGACTTAAGGGAGTACTGTGAATGCTCAAAAACACTATAGCCGAACCCGTGTCGGTTGAGATAATCCCCGGCTCCAGGGGCGGGCTGCGGCGTCGCGGACCAGAACCGCCCGGAGTTCTCGTCACGTAAATACACGGCCTCTCCGCTCCGGTCGCTTACGGGATCGTTGTACCATGGCGTTAACCTGAACTCATGCGAATTTTCAAACCATGTGTACCCGCCGTTTTGGGAGATGACGGTCCCGAATTGTTTGTTGGCCACCACATTGACCCACGGCATGGGTGTGGGGTTTTCACGTTTGATCTGGATGACATATTCCCTGCCGTCCTGGGTGAAGCCGCCCCAGCCGTTGAAGAAAAGCAGGTTGTCTTGCCGGAAATTCTCCGGTGCGGGAAGGGTCCTTTCGAAGCGTCGCGGTGCGATGAATTTGGGGACGGTGGTTTCACCGCGGATATGGCGCCGGACCTGGTCGGCCAGCGTGCCGTCGCTATCCAAAAAGACTACCCGGGCCGCGGCCTGCATCAATACCTGGTCCTCCTCCGACATTTGGTCCTGATGACGCAAAAATACCCCGCCCGTTTTATCATACAGGGAAGCTTCGGGACCCGCGGCAATGAGACCGATAATCCGATCGTTGAAAACCTGCCGGTAGCCCGTCCGTTCTTCGTTCCAAATGACAAGGTCCACCGCCAATCCTTTCAATCGCCAGTAGGCATGCGCCTGTATCAGTTTGGCGGCAAGTTCGATTGTGGAAGGATCGCCGATCCGCAGCAAGACAATGGGCAAGTCGCCGGAAATACTGTAGGCCCATAAACCGGACTGTCCTCGCGTATTTTTAAGAAGCAATGCGGGATTGGCCCTGCGGTATTGGCTGGCGTAAATTATTGAGCTCGCGAGCCTGCCGTACAACTGGGCGTCCGCTTCCGTGGCGTTGAGTTGCTGCAGCACTACTTTTCCATGTATCACCGCCAGGTCAAAAACCCGGTCCGCCAGTTGCCGGTCCTGATATTTTTCGATAAGCGCCTCGGCTTGCACCCGTGTCGGCGCCATGCCGGAAATAAAGCCCACGGTGACGGTTTCGCCCGCCTTGAGAGTCAGCCTGCATCGAATGGAGACAATGGGGTCGAGCACCGGTCCCTCAGTTCCACCAAGCGGCCCGTCCGTTTGCATGGCCTTGGGGTTTCTTACGGTGCGCCCGCGCCCGATAAACGCCAATCGATCGGTTTCGTAAGAAAGTTCGTAGTTTTCAAGCCCGCGGACTGTAAAGAGATGGAACATCCAGGGGCACATTTCATCAGGCGACCGCGGCCTGCGTGAACAAAGGACGGCATGGCGGCCCCGAAGAAGTTCAGTTTGCAAAAACAGGTTAGAGAACGCCGGATGCGCGGCGTCGGCAGCCGGGGAAACCAGGACCACTTCAGCGTAACTGGTGAGCTCGATGGTCCGGGACTTGCCGGTAAAATTGCTCAGCGTGATGCGCCGGTGTTCGATATCGTCTTCGGGCGAAACCGCGATCTCGGTATAAGTATCCAGACCTTCGTCTCTTCGCCTGAACTCGGCGCGGGCCAGGGGGAAAATGGCCTCATAGTTCTTCGGCTCGGCGCAGGTAGGTTGATAGGCCGCTGACCATTGCCGTGCGTTTGACAAATCGTTGACATAAACAAATGTTCCGCAAGCGTCCATGGTCGGGTCTTCGTTCCACCGGGTGACGGCTATATCGTTCCACCGGCTGTATCCGCTTCCCGCATTGGTCACCATAACGTGGTAACGGCCGTTTGATAAAAGGTGGACCTCGGGTATGGCCGTATGGGGTGTGGTGAAAATCCTCGGCGAATCTTCCTGCCCCTGGGGGACTGACCGCGTTGCGAACGGTCCTGAAGTTTGCAAATGGAACGGAGAGACCTTCGGCACGCGCTCCTGAAGCAAAAGGGTCGTGGTCCGGAAAAGCGGGTCGGATTCGAACCGGTCCGTCATCGGATTACCGGCGATTAAATTGACAAGAGAGACAAAACTCATGCCCTGATGGTGCGCCATGAACGACCGGACCAGGGCCGGGGCTGGACCGCCGGACAAGCGGGTTGGCGTGAAGTCAAGGGCCTCGTAAAAGCCATATCTGCCTTCATATCCGCCGGCAGCCAGCCGCTCCATGTTTTCGCAGGCTTTTTTCGGCTTGACCGCCAGAGCCAGCGCCGAAGCGTATGGCGCGATTACCAGGTCGTTTGCCAAGTCGCGTTTGAATCCGAGGCCGGGCACGCCAAAGGAGTGGTATTGGTAGTTCAGGCTTGCATCGGTACTGTTTTCGGCGGACTCGGAAATGCCCCAGGGCACGCCCCGTTTTCGGCCATAGTCGATCTGTTGGTCCACAACGGCCTCGCACGTTTGGCCCAAGAGCGTGTGGTCATAACCGGGCATTACCAGCCGCGGCATGAGATATTCGAACATCGACCCGCCCCAGGAAAGCAGGATCGTTTTGCCTCGCCGGATCGTGACCAGGCGGCCAAGGCGGAACCAGTGTTCCACCGGTAGTTTACCTTGTGCGATTCCGACAAAACTTCCTAACCGGGATTCGGAAGCCAGGAGGTCATAGAAGCTGTCGTCCTTCCTGTGCGAGGCGGCGTCATAACCAATGGCAAGAAGATGCCGCGAGTCGTCATAGAGAAAATCATAGTCCTGGTCCGCCAACTCCTGGCATTCCCCGGCCATTTCTTCCAGTTGTCCGACCCGTTCGCGCGCCCGGCCGGCCCCCTGTCCGACCTGCTTCTCAAGAGCGACGTACCACTCCCGGGCGAGGCCGGAAGGGACATCCGGTTTCTCGATTTCAGCATACAGCGCAGGCAGGTTTTCAAGCATCATTGCCATTTGTCCAAGGGTGCGATTGATGACCAGTTCTTGTCGAAGTTCGGGATTTATCGCGGGAGGGAATTTGCTTGCAAGCCAGGGCGCCAGGTAGAGCAGGTCTTCCCGCTGGGCAATACATTTGTCCTCAAAGGCATTGAACCACCACCGGACTTCGGGTCCTGATTTTTCCTCGATCAGCGCCCGCAGCTTATGGATCCGGGTGATGATGCCGCGGAAATTTTCCAGGGACGCTTCCAATCCGGCCGGCATGCGATCAAAATCCCGCAGGGTTGCCGCAAGCGTTCCCAGTTGCATGGCCGCTTCGGAATCTTTTCCCATTACGGGAACGATAAGATCTTCAATCACGCTCAGCGTACCGATCAGGCCCTCATAAGCCCGCTGTTGAAAAATCAGCCGGTCCCTCAGTTCAAGCAACCCGGTCCTGAGGGTCAACAGGTATCCCGCCAGGTTGCCGCTGTCGACGGTGGAAACATACTGGGGCGCCAGAGGTTGGAGGGTCCTGGTATCGTACCAGTTGAAAAAATGCCCCCGGAACCTGGTCAGCGCTTCCATGCTCTTGAAGGATTTGCGTGTTTTGTCGATCAATTGCCCGGCGCAAAGGTAGCCCAGATCATAGGCGCCCAGGTTCGATAGAAGCATCAAGCCGATATTGGTCGGGGAAGTGCGGTGGGCGACCGCCTCGCGGGGCCCTTCCTGGTAATTGTCGGCCGGGAGCCAGTTGTCTTCGGGTCCCGCAAACGTTTCGAAATAGCGCCACGTCTTGCGGGCGGTTTTTTTGAGAAAGTCGAGCTGTTTGATGGAGAGGCGCGGCTGGTGGAGGACCAGGGGGCGGCTTATCCACCATGGAAGAAAGGGCGAAAATAACCACAGCCCAATCAAGGGCCACGCATCAGGCCGGTCCTTGGTCAGGAGAATAGCGCCCAGCATGAGGGCAAAGAATGGAGCGGCGCCCATTAATCGAAAATACCCCCACGGCCCCTTGCTCCGCATATACTTTGTCTTTCCGGAGACCGTCCATTCCAATAGTTTACGTCGCGAGATCAGCATTCGCCAACAGGTGCGTATGATCGCGTCGAGATTAGAGAATGTCTCAAACGGAAGTACGGTAAGCGTAAAAAAAGCCTGAAAGAGCTGGAGGCCCGCGAACCCCCCGATTGACCGGAGATGCGAATAAAGCGGAAACCGGGCGGGAATCCGCGCTGCCTTGAGTATGGCCCCGGGCATTGTCGGCAACAGGAGGACCGCAGCAACCACCGCGACGCCCAGCCAGGAAGGCGAAACGCTCAGCCAGCTCACGACGATCAGCATCAGCATTCCCACCGGGACGACGCTTCTTCTGAGATTGTCAAGTATTTTCAACTTGGACAAAAGCGAAACAGGGTTACGGACCGATTTTTGCTTGAACCCCGGCACGCGTGGCGCCAGCCAGGCGGCGATCTGCCAGTCGCCCCGTGTCCAGCGATAGCGTCGCGAGTTGTCCTCGCTGTAGCGTTCGGGGAATTCATCTACCAGCTGGATATCACTGATAAGCCCCGACCTGCAATACGTGCCTTCCAGAAGATCGTGGCTCAAAATCCGGTCTTCCGGCAACCGGTTGGCCATGACCTTGGCGAACATATCGACATCATAGATCCCCTTGCCGATGAATGAACCTTCCCCGAACAGGTCCTGATAGACGTCCGATACCGCGCGGGTATAGGGGTCGATACCGGAGTCGCTGCCGAAAAGCCGTGAATACCACGAAGCGCCGATCGCGGGCAGGCTCGAAACGACCCTCGGCTGCAAAATCGCGTAGCCGTCCACAACACTCCCTTTGACGCTGTCATAGACGGGCGCATTAAGGGGATGGGCCATGGCCTCGATCAGATGCCGTGCGCAGTCACGGGGCAGCTCGGTGTCGGTGTCAAGCGTGATGACATATTTGACGTTAGGCGCTATCGCAGGGTCGCCTTCAATGAGAAATCCGGTTGGTTGTAAAGAACGCAGGAAACCATTGAGGGTTTCGAGCTTTCCTCTTTTGCGCTCGCGGCCCATCCAGCGCTGTTCCTGCTTGTTCCATTCTCTGGACCGGTGGAAAAACAGAAAGGGCCTGCACCCGTTGCGGGCGTAGGTGTCATTAAGCCGTTTAATGCCGGTTCTCGCCAGGTCTAAAAGCGCCGCGTCGCCGGGCATGGTTTGCGCTACCGCATCCTCGAAATCAGTCAATAAGCTGAAGTAAAGATTGTCGGCGCGATTTGACAAATAGCACACTTCCATTTTATTTAAAAGCGCGGCGATGGCGCGCTTACCCGCGAGCATGGAGGGCACGGTGATCAGCGTGCATGATTCGGGCGGAATCCCCGCCATGAAATCCATCTTGGGAAGCACCCGCGGCCGGACCACCATGGTGGCCGCCCAGTTTACAAGGGCCAAGGCCGCCTGGCTGGACCCAAGGAGTATCAGTAAGCCGGCCACCCAAAGCGTCGTCATGCCCGCGCCGTGGATTTCCCGCAGGGCCAGAGCGGTGAAGCCCGCCGTGACGAGCAGCAGGGGCCCCAGATAGAACAAGAGCGGCGCTTTTTCCCCTATGCGGTGCAGCGTATCGCCGATCGTCAAGCGCATCCCTACCGCGCTCTCCAACGCCTGCCGCCGTCGATCGATCAAGTAGGCGCCGATGTGGGCCGTTCTTGTCCCGCTTCCCGAGCTTCGCGCAAGGGCTATCGCCTGCGCGGCAATGTTTTCCTCGGTTATAGGGCTTTGCTTTGCCATTTTCTCGATCACATGACGGTAGCAGTCCCGGGTAGTAAAGTCCATCTTCGGATAAACCCCGGCAGGGTCCCCGCGGAGAACGCTTTCCACCCGGCTCATGGCCTCGACAAAGTCTTTCCAATCGATTGAGGTCAAAAACCTGAGGCTGGTGATACTATTTCCGATGGCAATGTGGTTGGTCGCTTGCTGCTGGCTGTCCAGATGCACTTGCCGCTCAATGGTCTGACCTTGTTCGGTCAAACGCTGTTCGATCCACGTCAGGACCAAAGCAAGCGCGGGATTGTGGCTTTGGAGTTTTCGGACCAACTCCGCGATAAATGCGCAACTCATAGGGACGCCGGCGCGCGCCATATCTGCTATGTCAAGAATGATGTTCTTGGGATCGCTCCCGGCCGTTTCGAGCATCCGGACGGCCCAGGAGTCGGCAATATCACGGTCGCGCATGCCAACGGCTATCCGTGCGGCAATGCGCCCCAAATTCTCTATCAGCGCAAGACGCAGCATGATAGGAATTGCCCACAGCTCCCCTAATGTAAGCGACGTCACTCTTTGGTACGAAGAGATGATTGTGCGGAGATTGCCTTCATCAACTCGTCCGTCCACATGGGAAATCAGGTCCCGAACAATCTCATACACCCGGGGCAAACCGGCCGAAAGGCCCGCGCGAAGACGGGGTAGCTCCCGGCTATAGCGCTTGGGAAGATGCTCGCGGGCCAGCTGGATCTGTTCCTTGATCAGGAAAAAATTGTCCAGAAGCCATACCCCGGCGGGGACCTGCCCCAGCCGGGCCGTCTCTCCGCCGATGAGCAGCGTATGCGTCTCCGTCAATATTTTTTCGTTTTGTGTCAACCTTGCCAACAGTTTTTCCCGGGCGGGCCGGCGGTCCAATTCATGCAGGCGGGCCAATGCCTCGCCTTGTTTATCGAGTTGGTCGTTGCTGAATAGATCGCTGAGCAGAGGATATTCCAGCGTCTCAATCGGGGCTGACAACGATAAGGCGACCCGCCTGTTGAAAAAAGTCAGTCGGCGAGGAATTAGACCAATTTTCAAGATGTTTTTATTCTCATTTCTTTTTTGATAGTACTACGCTGTTTTACGCACGCATGCGATCGGCCGTTACATAGGCAAATAAGCAGTATTTGTGCCAATCGATCGATCTTTGGGCACATATAATTCGCCTACAGAACCTAATTTACGTTCATGCAAACTACAATAGAAATAACGCAAAATAATTACCGTTTTTAAGAAAACCCTTCTCACAAACAGGAAATACTCCTGAATGTTCGGATTACGCACCACTATCGCTTCCTATAATGGCATTGCAATTGCTTAATATAATAGTATGGAAAAATATAATTCCGTTATCAAAGTAATCCCAAACCTTTTGGACATAACGAAGCAAACCGTCAAGCTCAACGAAAAAACCCGAAAAGTAAATAATTTTTTTGCGGCAATAGCGGATGTTTTTTTGTTTATATCGCGCACGGCCAAAGAAACTTTTTCCCGCGATTTTGAATTCAGGGAATTCTTGCGCCAGTGTTTTCAAATCGGATATAAAACGCTTCCGCTCATTTCGGTAACGGGCATCATCATGGGCCTGGTGCTGACCATTCAATCGCGTCCGGCCCTGTTGAGTTTCGGGGCCGTGGCCATGCTCCCGGGTATGGTGGCGATATCCCTTATTAGGGAAATGGGGCCGGTCATAACGGCGCTCATTTGCGCGGGGAAAATAGGCTCCGGCATGGGCGCGGAACTGGGCTCCATGAGAGTGACGGAGCAAATTGACGCCATGGAAGTATCGTCAACCAACCCCATGCGGTTTTTGGTCGTCACGCGGGTCCTGGCCGCAACGTTCATGATACCGCTTTTGATTTTATACGCCGACGGGCTCGGCATATTGGGAAGCTGGGCCGGCGCGAACATCAAGGGGGAAGTGTCTTTTGTTTTGTTTTTCTCCCAGGCGTTCGGTCATATTCAGTTTACCGATTTGTTTCCCGCCGTCATTAAATCGTTTTTTTTCGGCGGGGTGATCGGTTTTGTAGGTTGCTATAAGGGATATACCGCGGGCCGGGGAACGGAAAGCGTGGGTATTGCGGCGAATTCAGCCGTGGTGATCGCTTCGCTTCTGGTGATAATAGTCGATTTGATTGCAGTTCAAATTACGGACATTGTGATAAAATGAATTCAATCCAAACGGACGGCCAGATCGCATCTTCATCAAAAACAAAAAGTGTTGAACCGGTCATTGAAATACATGATCTTAAAAAATCATTCGGCGATCAGGATGTATTAAAGAATGTGACCTTACGGCTTTTCAGCGGCGAAAACCTGGCGGTGCTTGGAAAATCGGGCTCGGGAAAATCGGTATTGATACAATGCATCGTTCGGCTGCTGAACTCCGATAGTGGAACAATAACCGTGCTTGGGGAGGATGTAAACGCGCTCAATACCGAACAATTGGGAACGTTAAGAAAAAAAATCGGATTTCTTTTTCAAAGCGGCGCGCTGTACGATTCCATGACCGTACGCCAAAATTTGGAATTTCCCCTACGCAGAATGAAAAAGGGCCTTTCGCAAAAAGAACTGGCCGATAAGGTAAACGATGCCTTGGAACACGTGGGCTTGCCGGATACGCTGGATAAAATGCCGTCGCAACTCTCGGGCGGAATGCGCAAGCGGATAAGCCTGGCGCGCACTATCGTCGTTGACCCTATGATAATGCTGTACGATGAACCGACAACCGGGCTCGACCCGGTGACGTCGGATGAAATAAGTTCGCTCATCAATGAAGTCCGGAAAAAATACAAGACTTCTTCCATCATAATTACCCATGACATCAGATGCGCCCGTGCCGTTGCAAACCGCGTGATCATGCTCGCGGACGGTGAGGTCCATCTGGAAGGCACGCTGGAAACGTTTGAAAAGTCAAATGACCCGTTGATCGTGTCGTTCTTTAAATAGATCGGTCCCTAAAACCATGAATGCGCAAACGCAAAAATTCAAAATTCGGCTTGGCTTGTTTATCGCGGGAGGCCTGGCGCTTTTTATAATCGCAATTTTTTTAATCGGCAAACAGAAAAATTTATTCGATCCCGTATTCAAGCTTACCACGACCTTTTACAATGTCAGCGGTTTGCAGGTGGGAAGCAATGTCCGCTTTTCCGGAATCAATGTGGGTACGGTGGACAACATATCGATAATAAACGATTCCACGGTCCGGGTCGACATGCTCATTAAGAAAAGCGTCCAGAAATTCATTAAAACGGATTGTGAAGCCGGTATAGGGTCGGCGGGGATTATCGGCGACCGGATTTTAATTTTGACACAAGGCAGCAGCGACGCCCCAATGATAAAAGACGGTCAAAACATTGAGTCGAAAGAGCCGACTGAAACCGACGCCATTATGGCAAGCCTGAAAGTCACGGCGGATAATGCCGCGATAATCTCGGACCAGTTGGCTGAAATTATGGGCAAAGTTAATAACGGGAACGGAACGCTCTGGAAATTGATCCAGGATTCGACAATGGCGAACAATATCAGCCAGACAATAGTGAGTCTTAAAAGGAGCAGCAAGGGGTTGGATGAAAATATGAATGCGGCCAAACACAATTTCTTATTGCGGGGGTTTTTTAAAGATAAGGAAAAAGCCGCGCAAAAAGTAAAGACTGACTCCTTGGAAAAAATAGCACAAGAACAAAAAGCCGTTCAAAAAGAAGAAAAAAAGGTGGAAAAAGCGGCACAGAAAGTTAAGGATGATGCTATAGAAAAAAAGGCCGATGAGCAAAAGGTGATTCAGAAAGAAGAAAAAAAAGAAGAAAAAGCCGCCCAGAAAGTGAAGGACATTGCTACTGAAAAAAAGGCGGATGAACAAAAAGTAATCCAAAAGGAAGAAAAAAAGGCTGAAGAACAAAAAGCGAATGATAAAGGTGGGAAATAATAACCATGTTTTCAGTAAGTAAAGTCGATTACACAATTTTTCAGGAGGCAATATGAAAAAATCAATGTTTTTTGCCTTGATTTCAGCGTTATTATTTACAGGATGCGCAATAGGGTTTGGCCGCCACGGAAACATGGTTATTGTTCCGGCCCTTCCGGTAACGGTTGAGCTTAATGCCGATCAGTACTACTATCAGAACGGCTATTATTATCGTTATGACGGCAGCGTTTGGTTCTACTCGGAAAGAAGAGAAGGACCTTGGGTGGATTTGCCGCGAAGCCACTATCCCAGAGAAGTCCGCTACAGGGGCCGCGATGATCATCATGGCGATCGTGACCACTAATAACAGGCCAGGCGGAAGGCGGAACGTTTAAAAGTATAGGTTTTTTCCCGGATTAATTCATGTCCCTTTCATCGTCCGATCAAACGATTCAAAGAAATATCGTTTTCCTGTTTGATGTAGACAACACGCTACTGGACAGGGACGGTTTTTTGGCGGACCTCAAAATTTATTTGGAAAAGGAGATTGGAGTCGCAGGGGCCCAATTTTATTGGAGCATCTTCGACCGGTTATGGAGTAAACTCGGTTATGCTGATTATCTTGGCGCGCTACAACGCTACCGCATTAAAAAACGGCATGACTTGCGCTTTCTCGCAATTTCCAATTTTCTGATTAACTATCCATTTATCAATCGCCTGTATCCGAATTCGCTTGAGATCATCAAGCATGTAGAGCAATTTGGCAGGGCAGTGATTCTGTCCGATGGCGATGCGGTTTTTCAGCCGCATAAGATAGACCGATCGGGGTTGGATGGGGCGGTGCATGGCAACGTTTTGATATACGTTCATAAGGAACGGGAGCTTGACGATGTTGTAAAACGCTTTCCGGCCGATCACTACGTGATGGTGGATGACAAGCTGAGTATCCTTACAGCCATCAAGAAAATTTGGGGACCGCGAGTGACGACCATCTTCGTGCGGCAAGGATGCTTTGCATTGGATCCAAAGATTCTTTCCGCGTTCCCGTCCGCCGATATAAACATTGATCGTATCGGAGATTTGTTGGATCTCGGCGGAGCCGAAATTCTTCAGACAGGCCGCTCCTTAGGCAAACGCGGTTTTCAATCTCTGCAACGGCATTGAAATACGGGGAAGAAATTATGGCTACAAGTTTGAGGTTTTACTAGCTTGTGGCACGGTTCTTGCGTTTGTTTATACCATACCTTTAAATATTGCCTCCGGCATTGGATGGAGAATCTTATGAATAAGGCGAATGGTCTAGTCAAGGGATTTAAAATCGGGCTGGTGATCGGATTTTTGACTGCATTAACAGGATGTGCAGGATTTTGGGGTGGAGGGTATTATCATTCTTCGGTCATAGTATCGGAGCCTGATGAGTATCTTTTTGGCGGCGTTTATTATAATGGGCACGATGAGCATTACTATAGTCATCGCGGACATGAAAGTCGCGGTGAGGCACACTCTGGCAGAAATCACGGGAGGAACCGATGAATAATGTAATATCTTTTTTCAGACTTTTGATTGTCGTATTGTTTGCAGGCGTCGGGAATGTTTTTCCCTCGGACCTTGATTCTGCGCAGCCGACTGGAACGCAAAAGAGCCAGGTTGTCGCTCAACGGTTGTTTGCATCGCCTGATGAGGCCGCGAAAGCCTTGCAGGCGGCTACCGAGGCCAAGGATAAAATAGTCTTGAGCGAAATTTTCGGTCCGGAGGTCAAGGAACTTCTAACCGGCGATGAAGTGCAGGACGCGAATAATGCGCGAAAATTCGCCGCCGTTTTGGCCCAGGGCTACACGCTGGTGAAAGAAGGCGAAGACACGATAACTATTGAAGCCGGACCCAACAAGTGGCCGATGCCGATTCCTCTGGTTAAAGCAAACGGACAATGGTATTTCAACACCGCGGCAGGCAAAGAGGAGATCATCAATCGCCACATCGGGAAAGACGAACTCCATGCCGTTGGCGTTTGCCGCGCTTATGTGACGGCCCAACAGCAATTTGCAAGCATGAACCCAGACGCGAGTCAAGGCGTGAAGTATGCGCAGAAATTCAAAAGCACGCCCGGAAAAATGGACGGACTCTTTTGGATGTCGGCGGAAAATGAAAAGGCTGGTCCATTCGGGCCTTTAGTGGCGCAAGCCAATGCCGAGGGTTATTCCGGGAACAAGGGGGCGGGGCCGAAACCGTTTCACGGTTATTATTTTAGGATTCTAACCCGGCAAGGCACGGCTGCGCCGGGCGGGAAAATGAATTACATGGACCATGGTAATTTAACGATGGGATTCGCCTTGGTGGCGTATCCGGCGAATTGGGATCAGTCGGGCGTCATGACTTTTATCGTCAATCAAAAAGCGCAGGTTTTTCAGCGAAACTTAGGTGAGAACACTTCCCGCATCGCGGGGACGATGAAAGAATACAATCCCGACAGCGAATGGACATTGGTACATGACGAAGGAGTAATGAGCGCGGTGTCGGAGAAATGAGATGGATGATAATCTCGAAAAGTGGCCGACGATGGGTGCATTCCCATTTTGTGACCATTATTTGCTCTCCTTTGTCACGCCAATGGGATCGGTTGCCAATCGGAACAGGTCATTCCAGCGTCCTGCTTTATAAAACGACCGCAGCATGATCATCGC
>Ga0182017_10000209_pt1 | contig 45855 bp, 54 predicted proteins | sample 712E3DmetaG_FD_120492 | JGI IMG/M metagenome (GOLD analysis project Ga0182017, IMG submission 120492) | Permafrost microbial communities from Stordalen Mire, Sweden - 712E3D metaG | ecosystem: Environmental > Terrestrial > Soil > Wetlands > Permafrost | place: Sweden: Stordalen | collected... | reverse complement strand
CAGGTGCGGCACCGACTCGTTCTGCTCGAAATGGAAGTTCTTGCCGTAGATGCCCTGGCAGGTGTTGGCTTCCACGATCGCGACGGAGCACCGGATCGGGTCACTCGCATACCCGCCCTGCGTCGTCATGTCGCTCATCCAAACGTCGTTCGAGTGCTCGATGAAGATGTCCCTGAGGCCGTTGGCGTGGGCGGTGATGTTGCGGAGGTAATAGACGTTGGCCTGGTCCAGGTGGATGCCGTTGCCGCCGCACCAGTACACCAGCACGTTGCTGATGCCGCCGGCGACCGAGGCCCGGCCATCGAGGAAGATCCCGTCATGCACGATGGTCGGATCGCCAAAGAGCTGGAAGTCGCGCAGGATCACGTCCGGACTGAACACGCCCAGATCCGGCAGGTACATCATCGGGTCGGTCGACGAGCCCGTCTTGCGGATCACGCTCGTGTCGCCCTGGATGGTCATGCGGGGTTTCAGCACGATGCTGGAGATCAGGTACTCGCCCTTGGGGATGTAGAGCGTGCCGCGCAGCGTGCCGTAGGTCGTACTGATGTCCAGCGCGTCGATGGCGGCCTGAAAGGCGGCGGTGGAGTCGGTCCTGCCCGTAGGATCGGCGCCCTTGTCCAGCACGCTGATGAACTCGGTTGAGAGCTTCTTCTCGATCTCCACCAATTCAACCGACGCCTGGTTGAGCGGTTGCGCGTCGATCAGGATGCGCACCTTCGCGCCAAGCAGGTGCGCCGCGGCCGCGCCTCCGCCGTTGGCCGTGTCCCAGCCACGCCCGTCCACGTTGCCCGAACTCGCATAACCCACCGTGAAGGTGTCGCCCGTCACGTCGTAGATCGCCAGAATCTCGTTGTCGATGGTGACGAAGCAGGGCGCGGCGAAGCCGCTGCCCGAGGCCGTGAAGGTGGTCTGCGAGGCCGACGTGATCGCCGCCAGCAGCGTGGTCTCGGCGCGGTTGCGCGCGATGCCGAAGTCCTTCAAGGCGACGGCGGCCAGTGGATACTTTGGGGTGTTCATGGCAGTCTGAAGTTCCCTCTGCGCGGCAGGCCGCGCTCTACCCGGTGGTGTGTGTACTCGCTGGCCATCCGCAGCGGGCGCGGGCCCTTGCGAATGGCTTCGTTGCCCATCATCGTGGCGAGCTGTTCGGCGAAGGCCCGCTCCTTGCGGTCGGAGCCGTTGTAGTCTTCGAGCGCGAAGAGGATGTCCGCGCGCACTCCCTCCATGATGGTGTTGGCCGGCACCCAGGACAGGGGGGAGTCGCGCGTGTTCGTTCCGGTGAAGGCCGGAGCCGTCTTGATGTAGCGCAGCGGTATGCCCGTCGAGGCCTCCGGCACCCGCCAGATTTCCACGTCGCCGGCGTCGGTCAGCGCCCAGGCCGCGGGCCGCCCCAGCGTGGCCCCGCGCCCCACCGCCTCGCGCATTTGCTCCCGGGTCCAGTCCGCCAAAGGCAGGCCGGTGTCCGGTGAGTCCAGCGCCGTGAGGGTCTTCAGGTCGGCGGGCAGCGCGTAGACGTGCTGGAAAACGTAGTAGCTCGCCGCCGCGTCGCTGTCGCCTTCGTACACGCGGTCGAGCGACCAGGCCGAGCCTGAGTAAGTGATGGTGTAGAACTCACTGCGCCCGCCCACGCGGATCTTGCGGCCGGTGAAGCCGGTCCAGGTGCCCGTCGTGGTGATCGCCGTCGAGCCCTGCGTGACGTTGACGGTGCCCGTCTGATACACCGCGACCGTCTGCAGGTAGGTCTCGACCTCGAGCCCCTTCCAGGCGTGGAAGTCGAGAATCAGCTCATAGCGCGCCTGCATCCAGGAGGTCACTTGAGCCACGTCAATGCCCGCGCGGAAGCGCACCAGCAGCAGCCGGATCTCGCCCCAGGTCATAGCAGAGTCACCCCTCGCGGTTTCAGCTCGCGCGCCAGCGCCTTGTAGTTGCGGTGGATCTCGCGCTCGCCCAGCGCACGGTTGTAGACCAGAACGCAGCCGACCATGCCGGACATGCAGCTCTTGGTGCCGTTGGTTCGGCCGCCTACGATGATCCGCTGCCCGGTTTCCTCGGCCGCCGCGCCCACGTTGCAGGCCACGGCCGCGCCTCGGTCCATCCAATAGCTCGCGCTCGCCCCGTCCCAGCGGATCGTGTGGACGTGCCAGAGCGCGTCGTTCGCGGGCAAGGCGGTCAGGCTCCCCCGCAGGTAAGCGAAGAAGGCCGGGCCGGTGTTCGTCGCGCCCAGCTCGAAGGTGCGGCTGGCTGCTGTGTCGCTGGCGCGGCCCAGGAGCGTCCCGAAGCTGACGCGCGGCTGCGCCGCCGGCACCTGCGCCGCCACGACCGCCGTCCAGGCCTGCGCACTCGAGCAGAGCAGCTTGACCCCGCTCAGCGACTCCACCGCCGCGTCGGCGTAGTCGTGAGGATCAACGCCGGCCTGGCCGACGAAGCTGAAGCCCGCCAGGCGCGTGTAGGGGTTGTAGGGAGTCGCGGGAACGGTGAGGCTGTTGCCCAGGCCGCTGAAGTCGGATATGGTCAGGGCGGCGCCGTTGCTTTGCAGCCCCAGCACGGCGCTGCCTTCGGTCATCTGGGCGCCCCAGGCATAGAACGGCGTGGTGTTGTTCTGCGATTGGATGAAGGCCCCCCAGAACTCGGTTGAGTAGGTGGTCGAGCCCGTCGTAGAGAACCGCTGCCACGTCGTCGTCACCGTGACGTTATTCGTGAAGCGCCCGCCGCCATTGTCCAGCCCGCCAATGGTAACGGTTTTCGTCCCGCTGGCCACCCGCAGCCAAACGCTGAAGGTGAGGACCACGTTGGCGTAGTTCCAGCGCGTGTCTTTCTGGAACAGGTAGCCGCTTGAGCTCGACGGCGTGATGGTGTCAGCCGTCATCGTGCCGTCCGGTGCGGCTACCGAGTTCGGCGTGACGCTGACGCTGGACCCGGTCCACCAAGTCGTGTTATCCAGTTCGCAGGCGCAGCGGAGCAGGTTGTCCCAGCCCATGCGCCAGCCGGCCACCAGCCCGCTGCGCACCACGCGCGGAGCTTGTAGGGTTGCTCGTGAGGCCACGGCTACACCTCCTGAGTGATGAGGTAGATGTCCCGCGCCGCGCTCTGCGTGACGGGCGTGCCCGCCGTGCCGCTGCGGATCTTGAGCCAGCGCACGCCGATCCAATCCGCAGGGTTCAGGTCGATGTTGCGCGCGGCTGCCGCGCCTACCGTGAACTCCGCCCCCGCGCCCATTCCGTCGTACTTGTTCTGGAAGGTGACGCCGTCATGCGAGGTCTGGAAGGTGAGGTTGGCCGCGTCCCATGCTGCGGGCATCTCGATGCGCACAGGCACGCGGTTCCCCACCATCCAGGCCCCCGAGAGCGACGCCCCGGCGGCGATTTTGAAATGAAGCTGTCCCGTCATCGGTCGATCCTCCTCACGGTCGCGTCGTCAGCGAGCTCAGGCCCGGCCTAGACCAGCCGGCCTACGCCCGTGGTGTCGGCCGCCGGAGTCGCCGCGCCCAGCAGAACGATCTTGTTGTTGTCGTTGACGTCCCACTTGACGGTGACGGCACTCGAGTCAGACCGCGCCCCGCAGCGCTCATCGACGAGGATGTAGCCCTGCGTCAGAGCCGGGATGCGCATGACGCCCGTCGCGCCCACGCCGTAGTTCGCCGACTGGTACAGGAACTTCGTGTTCTGGAAGTAGTTGTACCCGTCCACGCTGGTCGCGTCCGCGAACTCGACGAGAACGTGGTTGCTGGCGTGGCTGACCTGGCTGATCACGCGGCAATTCTCGAACAGGTTCTCCTTCGCGCCGGTGTCGAACAGAATCTCGCTGTTGAGCGCCGCGCCGCGAACCGTGTTGAAAGTGCCGATCACGCAGTGGTCGAATTCGTTCTCTTCGGCTCCGTCGAGCTTCAGAGAGTAGGCCGCCGCAATATCGTTGGTGGTCGCGCCGATGCCGACGAAGTGGCAACCTTCGAAGCGGTTGCGCTGGCCGGTCACCTTCACGCAGCCGGTCGGCAGCACGCTGGCGACTCCCGCCCAAAACCCCATCCCGCGAATCCGGCAGTTGGACGCCGAGACAGTGAACAGATTGGAAGCGGTGGCGTATGCGGCAAGCAGGCTGACCCGGCTGCGCGGCGAAGCGCTCACGCCGCTGTTCACGCCGTACAAATGGACGCCGTCCTTGTTCCAGTCGAGCGTGCTGGACTGGTAATCCGTGCACAGCGCGGCAGAGTTGCCCTCGCTGATGTGCCACACCCGGTCGTTCCGGTTGGCCGTGGCCAGCGCGAGAGCTGCAGGGAGCGTCTTCACCGCAGTGTACGGCGATAGCCCGTCGTTGCCGTCCTTGCCGCTGCTCGGTAGGACGAAGATGTCCTTGCCCCGCGAGGGGAACATCGCCCCCAAGTAGGCGTTGGCCTGGAGAATGTCAAATTTCGTGATTCCCATGGTGGTTTTCCTTGTGTCCTTTCAGAGGAGGGGCCGCGCGCAGGCAGCCCCGTCAATCTGTCTTCAGGGCCGCTTAGACCCCCGGAACTCCATACAGGCCGTACCAGTTGGACCAGCCGTGTGAAAACCGCATCCAGGAAGCGGTCTTGATCGTCCTCGAATCGAAGTGAACCTCGTGGACCACGTTGAAGCGCTCGCGCCAGTAGAAGATCAGGTCGATGTCTTCCTTGTCGGCGCGGATGAACCAGGCATCGGCGTCGCTGAGGTACTTCCAGACGAGGATGGAGTCGAACGACTCCATGCCGATGCGGTTCTTGAAGGCGTTGATGGTGTTGTTCGCGGTGTCGGACCGCATCGTGCCCTTCAGCATCTCGGCGGCGGCGAACTCCTGCTGCGCCGGGATGATGAGCTGCTTGGGCTCCAACCGGATCATCTTGCCGGCCGGGTCCTTCATCAGCCGGAAGTCGGTCAGCGCCAGTTCGAGGGACGCGATGTCCAGGTCGGCGGCGGAGCTGAGCGTGTTCGCCTGCGTGGCGCCGCTCTTCACCATCGGGTGTGCGGTCGAAAACAGCGCCACGCCATCCGGGCCGGCCGTAGAGCCAGCCGTGAAGCCGTTGTTAAAGTCGCTGACGGCCGCCAGCTCGATGGTCTCGGCGGCGGAGCGTCCCAGCTCGCTGGAGAGCTTCTTGATGATGCCGAAGCGGTCGTCGTCGGCCAGCAGCCGGCTGGCCTTGAAGCCCAAACCGAACTGGCTGTGCACGAAGGTCTTGTCGAACCCGGGCACGCTGTAGTCGTAGCGCATGTCCCCGCCCTCGGGGATCTCGACCATGTTGCCGAGGCCGGTGATCTCGCTGTGCTGCTCGATGGAGCGCGAGCTGGTCTCCACGCGGAACACCTGCGAGTAGACCGGAGCGTCGCGCTGGAACCGTTTCATCACGCTGGCGTTGATGGCGGGCAACATGCTCGCCAAGAAGAGGTCGGGGTACTGAGTTCTGATCATCATTTCTGTGTCTTCTCCTGTTCAGTCTTCGCGGGTTTCCGCTAGACGGCAGTCGTCCCCATCGCGTTGCGGTGGTTGTTGAACACCACTTCCCAGCGGGACCATTCGCCGTAGGCGTTGTCCGGAACACCGAACAGCCGCCGCAGCTTCATGTCGAGCGTGCTGGTGGTCTGCTTGGTGCTGGTGTCGAGCTGGTGAGCGCTTTTGAGCGTGGTCGCGCTGCCCGCGCCCAGGATCAGGTTGCAGTTCAGGCCGCGATCCGCGGCCACCAGGCCGGTGGCATCGTCGTCGCACTGTGTCACGAAGATCGCGTCGGGGCTGACGATCACCAGGTGATCCGTGGCCTTGAGGGCGGCGCCGTAGTCCAGTGCCACGCCGCTGAACAGCGTCGAGCCTGGCGTCGCCGATTTCTCGATCGAGCCGTCCGCCACCTGGTTGACGGCATCGCCGGGAAAGACCGCCGTGCCGTAGCCGACGACCTTGTCATAAAGTTCGATTTGCGGCGCGCCCCCGCTCAGCGTGACGCCGAGAGAGCGCAGGCCGAAGGGATTGTTCACGTTCGCCATAGACACACTCCTTCTGTCTGATTTCGCTGCGGCTGGAATCGGAGCTGCGGCTTACGCCGCTTCTTCGATGAAGTGGCTGTTGCCACGCTGAGAACGCAGACCAACGGTGACGTCGCGATCCTGGCCGCCCAGGTCCGCGCCGTGCAGTGATTCGCCGGGGCTGAGGACACTGAGTCCCACACCGCCACGGGCTTGAATCAACTGTTCCTGCTGCGCTTTGAAATGCCTTTCGGACTCCGCCAGGGCCGAATTGCCGATGTCGCGGTAGTGCTTGTTGCGCTGGTCCGCGACTGCGTTCGGCATCCGCCCCACCACCATGTTCGCCATCGTCACGGCCTGGCCGGTCTTCGGGTCCCTGCAGACCTCGAAGCCCCGCAGCCCACGCCGTTCGATGACTTTCGGGCTCAGTGCTTTGTACTTGAAGCCCGGTTCCCGCACTTTGTCGATCGCTTCTTTCAGCGGATCGGGGGCGGTGAAAATGTCGATCTTGCCGTCGCCGGCGTCGCGCCGGTGCTCCATGTCAGCGTCGAAGCCCTCGGCGCGGATCACCGTCACGCCCGCGCCCTTCTCCAGGACGCGCCCACGGTTGGCCTCTTCGATGCCCTGGTCCGTGTACTGGAACGCGATCGCGTGCGCAAACTCCGCAGGGATCGGCTTGCCGTTGATCGTCAAGGAAGCGGCGGGGGAAGGGGAAACAAACGAACCCGCCCCCGCAGGCTTGCCGTGATGTGACTTTTTGGTGGTTGCCATCGTTACCTCGGCCGCCCGGCCATCCGCACGCCTTGCCTGGCGTGCTTCGCGTATTCGGCCTCGGTCAGCCCGAACTTGCGCGCGATTTCGCGCTGCTGCGAGCTCAGACGGTCGTCGCTGCCGGTTCGTGCCGGCCCTCTGGCGCGTCCCGATCCGGCCGCCTGGCTCTTGATGCGGTCGGCGCGCTCCTGTTCGGGCTCCTCGCCCTTCCCGCGCCCCACCAGCTCGGGCTCGTCGTTTTCTTCGTCGTCGTCACCCTCGGGCAGCACGCCGTCGTACTTCGGCAGGCGTGCGCCCGCCCGCTTCGGCGCAACTCCCAGCTCCATCGCCGCGGCGTTGGTGCAGTCCTCCATGAAAAACGGGTTGGTCCTGGCGTGCGGATCGGCGTCCATGCGCCTGGCGTAGATCTGCTGCGCGGTGCGGAAAAGCTCGCTCTTGGTGTCGCGCATGTCAGGGAAACGGTCGTAGATCCCCGCGTCCCGCGTCACCGTCGCCATCTTGGCCTCGACGCCGCGCGAGATGTGCGTCTCCACATCATCGACGGTGGCCAGGCCAACCTGCTTCAGCGCCGTGCGAATGCGCCCCTTGTCGCCGCTCTGGATCGCGTCGACGAGATCCTCTTCCTTCGCCAGTTCCGGATCCACCTTTTCGGCGGCCGGCTTCCCTGTGCTCTGAGCCGCTGTTAGGCGGTCGTACCACGTCCGCGCGTTCGTTTCCGCGTCCCGCCGGGCGGTGCGTTCCCGGGCGAGCTGCTTCTCGAGCCGCCGAACTTCCTTGTCCGGTCCTGGGGGTGGAGTGGCTTCCTTGCGTGGCGCGGGATCACCATCGGCGGTGATCCGGTCGTCAAGCGGGTTCAGTGAGGGATCGTCAGCCGCAGGCTGCCCGCCCTCGATCTCGTCTGCTGCTGGGACCAACTCCTCGACTTCAGAAGGCATATTCACGCATCGCGTTCAAGCTGGTACGGAGTCGAACCGAACATGTCCAAGCGCTTTCGCTCGTAGGAATCGCCGCAGGCGCCGCAGAGGAGCTGCCAAACGCCGTCTTTGGCGTACATCCGCATCCGTACATCGGCACCAGCCGCCCGAGCGGTTAGCAGCTCGAAGCTGGCCCCGCACTCCTGGCAGCCTCGAATCCCCCGCAGCAGGGCGATTTTGACGGCCAGGTCGCCATAGCAGCGCAGGCAGTAGCCGGTCGACGGGCCGCCCCCAACGAACTCCTCAATGGGGTAGAACTTGCCGCAGAACCGGCAGCGGTGCGGCAGGCGCAGGATGGCCGCCACCAGCCCCCTCATAAATTCACGCCGCGTTTCGGCTGAAATTCGATGTGCCAGTGGTCCTCTTCCACCACCAGGTCGTAGTCGTCGCCCAGCGCCCACTCCAGCGCCTGCTTGATGGCGGAGACCTCCACCGGCACGGCGTTAGGCAGAGCAATGTCAATCGCCAGGCCGACATAGTGGAGGCTGGTCGCCATGTGCTTCGAATCCGTCCCACAGGTCAGCAGCAGGTCGCATTTGGCGCTGTCGTAGACAGAGACGGCGACCATGAGCGCGGCCAGGATCTCAACGCGCAAGCCGCTCAACCGCGCGCCAGTCGCCCCCGCTTTGATCCTCAGCATCAGCCCCTCCTCCGCTGCCGCTCATTGATCTCGCGCAGGATGCCCGCCGGCAGGGCGAGTACTTCGCGAACCGCCGCAACGGCGCCTTGCGCCCGCCGGATTGACAACTCATCGTCGGTCGATTCGCAACGTCCGCTTTCGCGTTGCAGCATGGCCACGAGTCGCCGCTCGATGATCTGCCACCCGCGGGTCCGGAGCGTCTGCTCCAGGTGCTCGCGGTCCACCCCATCAAGGGGAGTCTCGGCGTGCGTCGCGATCTTCACGCGCAGATGTCCTTCAGCACGGCCGGCGTCAGCGCCTCGGTGCGAAAGTCGAGCCAGGCCTCCAGCCAGTACGGCCAGCGGCCCTTGTCATGCGCCGTGGCCCACTGCACGAACAGCCGCTTGAGTTCGTGCATGTCCACCGGGTAGGCGCGCAGCAAGCCCGCCAGGCGTTCCGGCTCGAGCTCGCCGATTTCTTCGAGAACGCTCTTGCGCTTGCCGACGAACCGCATCCTGGATCGCGGCAGGGGCGGCGGCATGTACTCGCGCCCGGTGCTGTGGAGCTTCGGAAGATCGCCTACGGCTCGCAATGTTGCACCTGCAATTTGTTGGCGATGCCCACCAGCAGCGCCCGGTCGGCGTTGGTGAAGTTGCTTGCGTCGTCGCTGGGGAGCGGCACGTCCAGGTTTCGGACAGCGGGGATCTGCAACACGCCGTAGCGCACAATCTGCTGGTTGGCGGTGAGGGCCTTCGATGGGCACTGGACGGGGTTGGCATCGGCGCCGGGCACGTTCGTCTCGCCTGTCCCGGTGGGGGGAATGTTGACCGTGGCCGCCTCGGTGAGGCTCAGCATCAGCGACTCGAAAATCGGCGCCTGCGTGTCGGGGTCGAAGCTGCCCAGAAAGCTGTTGGTGTACATGGTGTACGCCGTCCCATCCGGCCCGGTGGTCATCTTCTTCGGCTTGGGATCGAACCAGTACTTCGGGTGCTTGTCGAGCGTCCAGGGAGGACACGGCTTTCCCGTCGCCCGCGTGTAGTCTTCCTGCGTGGCGTAGGTCGGGAAAAGGTTCAGTACAGTGATCGGATCATAGGCCTGCTTCATCGTTCGGTGTTTCTCCGGTTTCTGCCGCCGGCTGTTGCGGCGGCGCTACGTTCTGCGGTGGCTGCCCGGCTGCCGACATCTGACCCAGGAACTGCTGCAAGCCGTCCATGCCTGGCGCGCCGGCAGCGCCCGGCTGCATCGGCATCCCTGGCCGCTGCGCCCCCGCGATCTGCGTGGTGAGTGCGCTGGCCAGCGCGCCCATGAGCTTCTTTTCCTGCCGCTGCCGCTGGTGATCCGTGATGTGCTGCTTCAGCATCTGGATCGCGCCCACGTCCGGGTCGGTCCCAGCTTGCTCTTGGGCCAACTGCTTGAAATGGATCAGCAGGTGTAGGTCGTCGTGGTCCTCGGGCCGGATCGTGACGTCCTGGCCCTCCTGCATCAAGGTCCACTCCTCTTGCGGCGTCTTCGGGCCGCCCATGTCGGGCGGCTCCGGCACCAGGTCGGCGAAGTTCGGATCGCCCAGCGCCTTGTGAACCTGGGAGGTAACCTTCCACAGCGCCCGCGGATTCTGCACCACCAGCGGGTTCTGAAGGTCGAGTTGGTAGAGCGTCATCTGGCGCTCTTTCTGCGCTTCGCGCGACCAGACCGACGTGGCGAAATTCAGCTTGAAGTCATAGCGGCCGCCGCGCTCCTCGCTCGTCATCCAGGCGCCGCCCTGGCTGGTCTCGAACAGCCCCTTGGCGTCCTCCTCGGTGACGCGGAAAAACACCCGCGCCGAACCATACATCTGCTCAAGCGCCCAGATCCGCCGGAGTATGAGGGCGGTATCCTCGCGCATCATGCGCGTGTCGAGCGACGCGCGAATGTTGCCCTGCTCCAGGAGGCCGATGAACTGCCGCGCGGTGCGCGGCGCGTTCGGTCGGTCGGAGCTGCGGCCCACGTTGGAATCATCCAGGCCGGTCAACCGCTCGCCGATGGCCTGAACTTGCTGCCCTACGGTAATGGGGTAAGTCAGATCGGCCTTCGGCTGCACGATGTTGATGCCCGCAGGATTCTTGACGGGCACGCTGACGAACGGCTCATACACGAAGCTGTCGGGATCGAAGCCGCTGGCCGGATCGTAGAAAATGATCGGGCCCACGGAAAACTGCCCAGCCTGCGAGCCCAGGTTGTGGGCCACAGTGAGCTCGTTTTCGACCAATTCCAGCAGCTCGAAGAACCCGGGCGACCAGTAGCTACCGTCATGCACCAGCGCCGCCTCAACAATCGGACGCCGGTCCGGCGACGTCGGGAACATCTCTGCCAGGTCCTGGCATCCGACCACCAGCCGCAAATCTGGCAGGTAGTACACCAGCAGATCGCTCTCATAGCGTTCGCGCCCCTTGGCGTTCTCCGGCCGCGCGCTCTTGCGGCCCTTCAGTCGCCTCCAGCGCCCGTACCAGGCCCACACGCGCAGCGTGTTCGCCGCGCTCATGCTGCCCTCGCGCACCACGCCCTCGGCTTCGTCGGCCTCGCGCTTCATCGGGTCGTCGTAGGTGCGCCGCTGCCGCTGCTCGCTCCAGGCGAGAATCTGATCCAGGTTGTCGCTGATGTTGGCGTAGGTGCCATCATCCTCGCCGTGCAGAAGGTCGTCGGGCGTGGCGTCGAACTTGCGGATCACCCACGAGAAGTCTTGAATCGTCTCGGCGTCCTCGCCTGGCACCACCAGGTCGTCGGGCCAGAGCGGCTTGAACACCTGGCCGTCGTAGCAGACCTGGTCTTCCCAGCCCCCGTCTTCCATCGGCACGCGAAACGTCCGCCGGTCCCACTCCAGCAGCGCGTGAGCGCGTCCGAAGAGGATCTTGCGGAAGCTGAACACCGCCATCGGCGAGACGAACTGCATCGAGTTGAAGACCCGCCAATTGACGAAGGCCTCGACCTTCTCGGCGCTGCGGTGATCGCTCGGGCCGACCGGCTCGGCCACGATCTCGGCGTCGTCGCCGAACATGGCCTCCAGCTCCTTGGCCCACTTGATGTAGGTCTGCCACTGCGTCATCGGGACGCGGAAATTCGCCTTGTCTTCCTTGCCCGCTTCCGCGGGCTCGGCGCGGTTGCGCCAGCGCGCATAGGCGCGAGTGAAGCGCGCCATCCGCTCGGTGTGGTCCACCTGCGCCGCCTCGAAGCCTTCCTCGATCCGGTTGGCCAGGCGTTGCAGCTCGTGGTCGGGCAGCTCGATCTGCGGCGCGTAGGCCTTGCGAGGAACCCTTGCCGGCGGCGGCGGGAGATCCGGCGGCGGCAAGGGTGGCTGCGGCGACTGCGCAGGCGGAATCGGAAGCTGCGGCGGCTGGCCCGGGAGCATGTCAGTTCGTTGCGACGCCCGCGACGCTGGCGTCCTTGGCGAGAATCAGGCCCACGCCGCCGACGATCATGCTCATGGTCGTCGGGTCGGCGGCCTTTGAATGGTCCGTGTAGATCGCGAACGCGCCCAGCAGGATCGTGAGGATGCCGCTGAGCGTGGTCTTCCAGTTCCGAGAAACGTTCTGCATTAAGCCTCCGTGATCGGTCGAATCGTGACTTTGCGAGGGCCGCAGTGGCGCAGCTTGACCAGCGGCTCGAACTTCTGAAGCGGCAGCGCCTCTTCCAGGGCGCCCACGGGGATCACCGCCAGGTCGAGAAAGCGGGCATGCCCCAGCGCCTTGTAGACCGCCTCGGCCGAGAGGATCTCTCTGCGCTCCTCCTGCTCCGTGATCTCGGCGGTGTACTTCTCGCCACTGAACCGCGCGCCCTTCTTCGGGTTCCTGCAGGTGGACTTCAGCTCCGCGCGGATCGCGTCCGCGCGTTTCTGCAGCGGTCGAATCGCCGCAACCTTGGGCTCCAGCGCCCCCAGTTCGTCGACCAGCGCGCCCAATCCAACTCCCGGCTTCGTTTTCGCCATGTCCCGCCTACCCTTTGATCGGCGTCAGCCCGTCAAGCGGCCAACGCCTGAATGTGGGACACGGACCGGCCCTCCGCCTTTGGCGAGCGGATCAACACGACCGCGGTGCCCCCGAAGTAGGCGGAGAAGGGGTAAAGCGGGTACGGTTCCATCTCAATCGCCGCCCGCCCCACACGCTCCTCGACGCGGTAAACGCCGTGGAAGAACGCGCCCCGGTTCGTCCGCAGCGGCAGCAGGCAGTCGGTGAACTCCCGCTCCTGCATGTGGAACAGCCGCCACAACTTCCGGTGCCACGGATCGAGGACGCGCCGGCAGAGCAGTTCGAAGTCAGCCATGTACTCCACGCTCGGGTAGCCGGCCACCAGGCCGCCGCGCCGCAGCTTGCTCACCGAAGGCCGGCAGGCGTTGAACTCGTAGCGCATCCGGTGATGCCGCTCCAGGCACAGCCGGAACACGGCGCGGTAGACGCAATTGCAGGCGTGCGGCTGGCGCACCCACGTGATCCAGCCCTCGCCATGGCAGACCACACAATCGTGTTGCCCGTTCGCCAGCGCCACGCCTCTGCACAGGACATTCAAAGCCGTATCAATGCACCTCTACCCTCTGATCGGCGTTGGCCGTACCGACGCACACCGCCGAGGCCGGCGAGCTGCTCGACTGATTTGCGCTGCGCGCGAATGTCCGCACTCTGCGGCGCCGCCTCCAGGCCCACCAGCGCCAGCGCCGTCGCGATGACGGTATCGTCGTGGCAGCCGTTGGCGTGTTCCGCCTTGCCCGAGGCTTTGATGACGAAGCTGCGGCACTCGCTCAGCGTCACCGCGTCGTAGATCTGCAGCGACATGTCGCGAATGGCGCGGTCCAGTTTGCTGATGAGCTGCGGCCGGGTGACCGTCGTCGTCTTCCAGCCGAGTTTGTCGAGGGTGTTCGAGGCCTCGGTGCTGTAGCGCTCGCTCGGGTCGGGCTCGCGGTGATAGATCTTGCCGGGTGGATAGCCGAGGCGCAGCAGCTCCTCCAGGAAGGCGATCCCCGGCCCGTTGGCTTCCGGCGTGCTGTACGCCCAGTTGTACCAGCGCCCCAGCAGGTAATTCATCCGCGCCCAGGCCGAAGGCTGCAACCGCCAGCGCATCAGCGCGACTTGCTCGCACGTCTCAATGTCCAAGACGCACGACACGGAGAAGTCCGGATTCTCCCCACCGATCTGGCTGCGCCCCGCGATCGCGTTCACATCCACGCCCTCGCACACATCCACGCCAATCGAGTAGCGATGCCGCTCCGCCGGGCGCTTGAAGACGGTGAGGATGCCGTGCTCGTCGGCCACAACCGCTACGGTCTCGCGCCCGCTGTCCTGGTCGAGCTCGAGGTTGCAGCGCATCCCGTCCCGGACCGGCATCCGCGACAGGTGCGGCTGGCTGAAGCGCGGCCGGCCCGACGCGATGAAGGCTTCGTCGGGTGTGGAAGGGAACTCCTGATGGAACGACTCGACGCTGCCGCCCAGGTCGTTGGCGATCTTCCAGCGCCTCCAGGCGAGCTGCTCGAACGTCACCTGATGCACGCGCATCAGCGTTTGCTCCTCGGCGTCGAGCGACTCCTGGAACTCGCGGCGCGAGCACTCCAGATCGCGCGAGTACTCCGGGTGTTCCCACCAGGCGAAGAACAGCGGCACCCATTCGGTCTCGACAGCCGGATCCATCGCGCGCTGCCAGAGCTGGTAGAACTCGCCGCCCATGCCGTTGGCGGTGCTCTCGACCACCACCATCGTGTCGGGATCGTCGGGGACGGACTGCATCAGCCCATCCATCAGCACCTTGGGATTCGGCCAGAAGGCGAACTCGCTCAGGTGCAGGAAGCGCAGCGACTTCGAGCGGCCTACCGTCGTCGTGCCCGCCGTGGCCACCTCGATGCGGCTGCCGTTGACGTACTCGATCAGCCCCTCTTCGCTGAACCGCGCTTGCGGAGGCAGCCCCCTGGCGAAAGGCTTGAACGCCTGATGGAACTGTTTGTAGTAGCCGAAAATGTTGGTGGCGCTGTCCTCATCGTGCGCGACCACCAGCGCGCGCTGCCCAGGCGCGAAGGGCACCTCGTGCATGACCTCTGCGGCGAATCCGGTGGAGACCCAGACCTGCCGGGCCTTGAGGTAGACGATGCGCACCGGCCGCCCCGCTGCGCGCAGCTCGCGGATCTTATCGCTCAGCCGGCGTTGCGCCGGGCCGAGCGACATCGGCACGGGCACGCCGCGCTTATTGCGGATGGTGAGGCACTGCCGGCACCACTTCGCGTGCGTGTTCCACGCCGCGTCATAGTCAGTCAGGTACTGACCCTCATACGTCACGCAGCACGCCTCAGCTCCTGCATCCTCCAATCGGCGCGCAGTTCGGCCATCACCTCCGTGTGGATCTGTGAGGTTCGGCTCTCGCTCACCTTGAGGTCTTTGCCGATCTGCTTCAGCCGGTGCCCGTGGTCGTAGCGCATCTCGATCACCTTGCGGCTGCGTTCAGGCAGCTCGTTGATCCGGGCCCGCACTTTGGCCCGCACCCGGGCGTGGTCAACGTCCCTCTCCTGCGTCGCGGGGTCGGCGCGGTCGTAGGTATCGAGTAACTGGTCCGCCTTCGCCTCGCGCAGGTTCCGCCGCCGGAACATTTCCCTGGTACGCCACATCAGAAACCGCGTCAGCCAGAGGTCGATGGGAACCCCCCGGCGCGGGTCGTACCGTTCCACGCCTGCAATCAACTGCAAAGAGGCCTCAGCCTCCAGGTCTTCCCTGATATCCACGTTGGACGGCAGCCTGCTCACCAGAGCCGAAGCAACGGCCCTGGCCAGGTGCAGGTGCCTCTCGACCAACTCATTCCGTGCCTGTATTTCCACGGGTGTGTTTCTCCAGGAGAGTTTTGAACTGCTCAAACGTGATCGACTCCAGCTCCTTGGGTCCCTCATCGGGTTTCGGAGTGGGTCTCCCAGCGAGACAGAGGTCAATCAGGCGCCGCACCCCGGTCATGCGCGCGTAGTGGTCGACGCCCACTTGCACGGACTTGTGCGTGCGCACTTCGCCGCCTTCGCCCTTCGTGGTGTCGGTGACGACGAGCTGAAACGCGCAGGCCTTGAGCGCCGCGGCGATGGCGTCCAAGGAATCATCTATGAGCGACTCGATACGCACCGCGCGCCCGTCCAGGGCCTTCGCGATGAGGATGCGGCATTCGGGAGAAGCAGCGTCGCGGCAAGCTGTCGCGCGGCTGATCCCCTCTTCCTGCGCGATCACCGCCGGCGTCTTGCCGGCCAGTAATCCCTGCGCGACCTTCACGCGCCGAACTCTGCGCTTGGCCTGGCTGGTGGGCTTTCTCGGTTTACTCTTCGGTGCCATCCAACCCTACATCGGCACGCGGGCAGCCAATGGCCAATGGAGAGGAGAACAACGTGAAGAACTTTACACTAAGAGTTTTCCGGCCTATCCTGAAGCAAATGCAGAGGCTAGCAATGGCCGATGCGAAATGGCGACCCAGCGCCCCCCGTGTTCTCTGTTCAGAACAGGAGTGCCCTGTTATGGGCGATCTCCGCCGCTCCGAAGCCAATCGCATCCGTTTGCTGTCTGACGTTCGGATTTTTCTGTTCGGCGGCCTCGCCGCCGGCATTGTTCTCTTACTTGCAGGGGGCAAGAACGAGTGAGCGCGCCCGCTCCCAAAACCGTTATCGAAGCTGTTCGCGAGACGATCGTGAACGGACTGCGCGCAACCCACGGCAGCAAAGACGGCGCGGCCTATGTTCTCCAAATGGGCCGCTCCACGCTCTACCGAAGGCTTCAGCAGCTCGAGATTCGACCCGAGGAGTACTCCGATTGGGGAGAACGGGCGGCGTGAGAGCGGTCGCGCTCACGTCAGATTGAGTTCAACAACCTCGCGCGGGGCGACCGATCATCGCTCCGCACGGGCTACGAATGGTAGTCGCGGCAATGCTGCCGCATCTGTGCGAGTTCCCGGCCGGCCTTCCGCTTCTTCCACCATCCAGAGACCAGTACCGCCCCCGCGCAGGCTATAAGTACCACCACCGAATACCAGATCATCTAAGGCCCAAAACGTCACGCGGGCCAGGCCCGCGCGTCGTATACTTATCCCGATGACCAAGCCATTCCTCACCCGAGACGACGCCGCCAGGCGTCTGCAATGCAGCATCCGCCAGGTCGAACGCTACGCCAAAGCCGGGCACCTCCGCCGCATCGGCCGCGGTCGCTACTCCATCGGAGACGTGGAGGCCCTGAAGGACAAGCTCGAATCCGGTGAGTTGGTGCCGGCCATCCCGCCAGGCCAACCCCAGCCACCGGCGCGCGAGGTCTACGCGAACGCGCTGGCCACCGTCGCCCCGGTCGCCTCCGCGCTCGACGCCTTCGCCGCCTCGATCAGCCACATGCAGGAACTCGGCCCGATCCTGGAGAAGCTCGGCGCCAGGCTGGGCCCGCCGGAGCCGGAGCCCTACTACGTAGGCGTGCGCCGCGCCGCCCACATCACCGGCCTGCCGATGGCCATGATCCGCGCAGCCGGGCTCATGGGCAAGATCCGCGTCGCGTGTACGGGCGAGAAGGCCCCGCTGCGGGTGAACCGCCTCGACCTGGAGAAGCTCTGAGGCAGGGCAGGGAAGCGGGCAGGGCGGACCCGCCCGCTCGTTGCCGGGTATCACGATCATGTGACCACGGCCCTCGCCGTGGCCTCTTGCGCCATCCGCACCTCCTTACCTTCCTCCACGGAATCGACCACTCGAATCTGATCAGGTAGGTAGTAGACCCGCCAATTCCCAGGGAAGCAGACCACGACGCGGTCGCCGGCGATCCGATTCACCTTGCCAAGCACGTCCTTCGGGAACAGCGCCCCGGGCGTCAGGACCTCCACCGTGTCGCCGACCTTCATCGCATTCCCCCCAGCAGTCGCGCGACGTCGCGCCGCAGCGCCGCCCAGCTCGGGCGATGCGCGCCGCTCTCCCAGTGGAACAGAGCGTCCACCGCGCTGGCGCAAAGGGAACACAGGTCCTCTTCCGCCCACGAGCACGGCGGATCGCACGGCTCGCGCTCGGTGCAGCTGCAGACGCGGCACCGCACGTAGCCATCGCGATCCAACCGTACCTTGTGGGTGACCTCCCCCTTCGTTGCGAGCTTAGGAGGCTGCTTTGTTGGCACGCGCCACCTCCTCGCCCTTCGCTAATCGGTAGCCGTACACCTTCAACGGGCGCATGCGCAGCAGCTTCGCTTCGATGAGACCCAAGCGCAGCAGCACGCCCAGCCCGTGCACCACACTACCTGCGGGGTTGGCCTTGTCGGCGATCTCGCGCGCCGTCATCCACACGACCGCGCTCATCTTAGTCTGGATCAGCTTTTGCGTCTCCGTCACGCCGCCTCCAACGCTGCGAACAGCGGCCGCCTGGCGTCCTTGTGCGCGATCCGCGTCTGCTTGTGCTGGCCCGTGTCGTGGTGGAAGTGACACCACTGGCACAGCATCGCCAGCTCGTCGTCGGCGTTGCGCTGCGGATCGTGCCACAGGTGCGCCAGCGTCAGCACGATGCGAACCGTGCGCACTTTGCGCCACGCGCGGGGCGGAAGACCGTCCGGAGAGTACCAGTGGTCGCCATGCTTCCAGGAACCCCCGTGCGCCCGCCGGACCGTCTTGTAATTCGGCACACGGCAAAACTCGCATTTGTCGCCCGCGCGCTCGATCAGCCGCGCCCGCCGCGCCTCATACGCCCGACCGTTGTAGATGCGGTCGCCGTTGGCGTCGCAGAGCTTCCGTTGCTCAGGAGTGAGCGGCACCGGCCTTCTCCTCGTCACCAACCACGTCGATCCTCACGTCAAACCGCTTCATGTGGATCGCGTCCGTGCGCCTCGCCAGCGTCCTCGCCAGCCTTTGAACCCCGAGCACTACGGTCCTCTCCGGGTTGTGGTATCGCCACTTGATCACGGTGCAGCCGCCGCAGCCCGCCTCCTTCACCGCGACCATCATCTGGATCGCCAGACAATCCAGCTCCTGGAGCAGCTTCCGGAACGCCTCCGGCTGCGTCGTCTCCCGCATTCGTACCTCCATGCTCCAAGAACCACTGCCGAAACGGGATCGCCTCGCGACCGTCGAAAAAGCAGACGGAGAAGCTCTCGAAGAGCGCCACCGCAGGCCTGCCGAGGCCGGCGAAGTTGAACCAATGGCACGTCTGCCAATTCGGCTCCCGGTGCTCGTCGACTACCATGCGGCACGGCGCGTACTCCACCATGCGCAGCGAGCACTGCATGCCCACCGAGGCCGTCAAGACGTGCTCGACCGCGTGTACTTTGAAGCCGTAGAACGGGCAGGGCATCAGTTCACCGCGTTCCTCAACCCACCACCCTTGACTGCCGCCTGCATCTCTCGCGAAGACTCGACGTAGTTGGCCGCTTGCATCAGCGCTGTGGCCATCGCCCGAGCAAAGGCCGGCTCCACCTGCACGGTGACACCACGGATGCGCATCCCGATCGTCCCGGTTTCCGGGCAACCGAAAAAAGTCACGTCATCCAAAACAACCGAGACCTGATCCATGTCCATCGCCGCCTCCGCTTACTGCCCGTCGCATGCCACGAAGTCATCGGCCGCCCACGCGCCCACCGGAGTCACCACCGCGCCCACCATGGTGTAGTCCAAAGTCAGCGCCTGCCGGATCCCGTTGCGAAGTATGATCGTCGAGCGCACGGCCTGCGATGGCACCGTGTAAGTGCCCGACGCGTCACGCGTCAGAACGATGTTGTAGGAGCGGATCGGCGTGCTCGACAGCTCGATGTTGAGGTAACCGTCCTGCAGGGTGATCCCCGGCTTGAGCGTGATCGGCACGCCGTTGCCGTTCGCATCGAGTCCCACCAACTGCGCGCCTGGTGCCCCGTGCAACTGGCTCAGCGCCACGCGCGTGGCGCCCTGCATCCCGAGAGCCGCCAGCAACCCCACCCAAATCGCCGCCGCCATCCGCGCCAGCGACATCAAAAACCCGGTTCGAGTCGTGTCTTCAGCCATCAGTGCCTCCGCTCTGCCGCGATCTTCGCGGCATCCTGCACCACCTGGATCACCAGGCCCCAGCTTCGAATCTGGTAGCCGCTCCGCACCTTCGCCAGCACCGCGTTGCAGAACTTCTCCCGGCCGATCTTCCGCTTCAGCTTCCAGAGCTCCTCGGCCTGCCATGTCGACAGGCCCCGACCGACCGTGTCCGCGGGCACCACCGACTCCAGCCACTTCACCATCGCCGCCTTGGAGTCGTCGGAAGATGGTAGCTTCAGCTCAGGCTCGCCATCGTCCTCCTCTGGCCCAGGCCGGCAGACGAACGTCGCTGGAATCACATACTCGACGCGGACCGCCAGCCCCTCGGCGAGCATCGCATCGCGCACCAGGTCGTCGTACTCCTCGGTGAGCCACTGCTTCGTTGCCAGGTTCGGGACGTGGACGGCGAGCATCACGTTCGTGTGGCCGACTTCTCGAGTCCCAGCCAGCCAGTTATCGAACGCCTCGGGGGACAGTTTGTCGGCCAAGCGTCGCTTGACCGCTTCCCAGCTCCGCCCGACGTGCCTCCGCTCGGGTGGTGGTACATCCGCGTTTTCTTGGGGTGAACTGGAGTTCACCTCCACGAGGTTAAGTTGATGAAACTGCACGGGCGAGTTTTCGGAAACTGCTTCCTTGCCAGGAGGGTGGTAATCAGTGGTAGGACCCCCCCGGGCAGCCGCAATCGGCGCCAGGCCCTCGCTCGTCAGCACGCCGTCGATCTCGACCAGCTCGACCGGGTAGACCAGGCCGCACCCCGGACACTGGACCACCGCCTCGACGGTCTCAAGTTCAGGCTCGGGCTCAGGTTCCTTGATACCCGTCTTGGCAGCCATGAGCTGCGGACCGTCAACCCGCGCCGTCCTGGCCGGCTGCTTGATCCGCCGCGGGGCTCGCTGTCGCAGCGCCTTCACCGCTGGCCAGTTGACCCGATAGCGGAACGTCACGCCCGCCGGTCGGCGTTCCAGCAGCCCCAGCTCCACCAACTCGGTCAGCGTGTCCTGCATGTCGCGCTTGCAGACGTTCGCAGCCTCCGCCATGCCATTCACGTCCACCGGGTCTGTCCACTCCGGCGCTCCATCGTTGTTGGCTCGCCCCCAGAGGAGATCATTGACGATTCCGATCGCCAGCAACTTCGTGCCGATCAGGTCAGCGGCGTAGCCAAGGACAAACAGCCCCTTCAGCACTGGCGTGAACTCGTAGGGGATGACACCGCGCTTCTCGAACCGCCCCAGGTTGTAGCCGCGCCCGATGCGCGGAACGCGCCGCCGGCCAGACTGCGCGGCCGCGCTCACACGCGCCTCCAACCGAGACCACAAGGGGGAACACCAGACCTACAGGAGGAACCTTCCGTGTTGCCCATTTCCCACTTCTCTACTTTCCGGGCGAGGGCTCAGCTTCCGATAACGTATACTTCGGTGCCAGCCACCCGCTCCGCTTATGACGTCATGATGCCGAAATCCGGCGGGACAGGTTGAACAAAAGTGCATGGGTCGCTCGGACCCCGCCGGTACAGAGCTAAGATCGCCACGATTTTACTCCCAACCGCCGCGCCCGCGCAAACCCTAAATCTTCGGTGTAAGTCCTTTCAGTGAACTCCAGTTCACCCCAACGGCCCAGAAAACCGCCGGCACCAGGAACTCCAGTTCACCCTGAGAGGGAACTCCAGTTCCGCCCATCCTTGAAGTAGAATCCAGAACCTCCGTTCCTCTACTCTCTTCGTAGGTTGGTCAGCCAGGCAGGACCCACCCACCCACGCAAAGGTACCAGGCCCAAAAAACCAACCACTGGGACTGGAAAACCGCAGAGAAATGGGCAACAATGGTTGCTGCTAAGATCCCCCGGGCCTGCATCAGGTGCCCACCGATGCCCATTGGTCGGCACCGCTACTTTCCAGGCCCGGGTTTCTCCACCGGCCGCGAATTGCTCACCAACTGACCGGCAGTGGACTGCCGCTCACCCTCGCGCGCACGCAGGAGGCGCCAGAAAGCGAGCCGCGCCCTCGGAAATCAGGCCCCACCCCCCCCTCTGGTTGTAGCGTTCCGTCTCACTTCACACCTCGACGTAGATCGACCTAAGGTATAACACCACTTGCACAAACAGCGCAGATTGTGTAACAATGAACCATGGAAAACGAATCCGCAACCAACCCCGCCGCGGCCCCAGTGGGCGCCACGGTGAACAATGACGGCCAGGCCGAGAACGGCCGCGCACACATGAGCCTGCACCTCAGCGAGGATGGCCGCTATCGCTGGTTCGGCGATGATGGCAGCGACACCGAGATCTCCGGGCGCACCATCGATGAGGCTATCAGCCTGGCAGAATCAGCCTGGAGTGGCATCGAGTGGGGGTTCGAGCTTGATGCGGCCCCAGTGGGGAATGGAGATCCCGATGGCAATCGGTAGAGACGCCGGCCGCAAACTCGCCGCCCTCAGGAACACGTTCTCCGGAGGGCGCCCCAAGAAGCGCACCCGCTGCCCGAAGTGCAAAGCGTGGTGCTCTGGAGCTCGCCTGGCCCGAGCGCACTGCTCACGCGACGCGAAGCAATGAGAGCCGGTCCGCCAGCCCATCGCGCTGGCGCGTCGTCGTATGCGCGTAGATCATCGTCGACGTGATGCACGCATGCCCCAGGTGGTCTTGAACCATCTCGATTGCCTCGCCGTGGTCGCGCAGGTACGTCCCGCAGCTATGCTTCAGGATGTGCCAGTGCCGCTTTTCCGGAGGAATGCCCGCCGCAGCTCCGTACTGCTTCATGAGCCGGTCGAGCTGCCGGCGTCCGATCCCCCGGCCCTTGTACCCACCGAACAGCAACCCGGGCACCTTGCCCCGGACTCGCAACCAGGCCCGCAGCGCCCGCTCCTCATCGGGGAGCAGACGGTAGTCCTGGCTGATTGACCCCTTCAGGCGTCGCACGAACAGCCGGCCGGTTTTCGGCTTCCAGAACTCGAGCCGCAGCAACCCGATTTCGCTGGCCCGCAGCCCACGCCAGAATCCGAGGGTGAACATAGCCCGGTCGCGCGGGTCTTTGATGCCCGCGAGCAAGGCCAGTAACTCCTCTTCTGTCAAGTACTTAGGGAGGACTCCCTTAGGCCAGGCCATTCCGCCCCCCAATGTCCCACTCTAACCAGATTGAGCCATTCGCACGCATCGCCGCACGTAGAATCAACGACATAGAGCATGTCCGGAGCACTCGACTTTTGAGGTAATGGGACATTCGCAAGATTCGCGCCCTGCGGCGCCGCCGACCCTCCTACCCCTCCAATCGGCAACACGTGGCAGCCCCGCCAACCTCCTGGCAGGTATCCAGGCATCACCCAGCCCTCGGCGAGCTCGCCTGGCCCGGCTGTGCGCGTCGTCCCCCAGAAACACGAAAAGCCCGCGACCGTCGCCGGCCGCGGGCTCACACCCCGAACTCGATCTGCGCTCAGCGCCGCCGCAACCTCTTGGCCAGCGCCTTCGCCGCCCGCGCCTCTTTGGCCCGCGCTTCGGCTTCCCGGCTAACCACCTGGTCGAAGGTGACCCGATAGGGCTCGACCCGCGTACCCTTCAGCCGGACCTCAAAGAATCCCGCCGGATCCAGCGCCACGATCATCACATCGCCCATGTGTCGCTGCCGAGCTTCCCGCACGACACGCTTTTCGAGCTTCGTCACTGCACACCGCCTTCCTGCGCGACCTTCTCCATCGCCTCCAACAGCAGCACCTGGCAGTCGCCGCACACCAGCAGGTGCTGGACGAGCTCGTCGAGGTCCTCATCGGACAACCGCCCGCGCACCGCGGACTCGAGAATCTCCTCCTGCGGATGCCCCGCACCCCTCATCGTCCACCGCCTTTCACCACGCCGCCGTACTCGTTCTCGCAGTCGCGCCAGAACGCGCAGTACTTCCGGCTGCACATCGTCGAATCGCGGCGGGGGTAGAAGACGCCGTCCCGCATCGCCTCCTGCGCCTGCGGATAGATCGCCTCCAGGTAGGCCACGTCCGCCGGCCCGATCTCAATCGGCTGCGGGACAATCTGCACCACCTTGGTTTTCGTGATCGTATCCCGCCGCGCCTTGCCCGAGGCCTTCGGGCAGAGCAGGCAATAGGTGGCGAGCTGCGCCCGGTGATCGGTCGTCATCTCGTCGCCCGGGTTTCGAGCGGCCGTCTTGATCTCGGTGACGCAGCCATCCTCCTCCAGGATGTCGAGCCGCCCGCGGATCCGCACGCCGCCGATCTCGCCCGCGATCGGCAGCTCGACCGCCGCGGGCTTGAGGTAGGGCGCCGCCTCCGTCATGTACTTCCGCACCATCGCCCGCGCCTGGTCGTGGAGCTGGCCCGGCTCCTCATCGTCGCGAAACTCCGTCTGGTCCGTCTCCTCGGCCCAGGCCTGCTCGAACAGCTCATCGACGGCGCCGGCCTCGACATCCATGCCGTTCAACCGCTTCCACTCCAGGGCCTGCGTGATGGGCGCATGCACAGCCAGGCCGACCGCCAGGCTGCTGGTTTTCGGTTCCTTCAGATCCAGGAGATACTTAAAACACCACTTGGCAGGGCAGGCAAGGAACGTGGCCACCTGGGATGGAGAAAGCACGTCGGCCAGGCCCAATTGCTCGGAGGGGGCGGCCGTCGCCGCCCCCTTCCTGAACTCCAGCACCGTGCTCATAGCCACCCCCCGGCCGCATTGAGGCGGGCCTGCGATTCCAGCCGCCGGGTCTCTTCGTCCCACGCCTCGCGCATCGCCCGCTCGTCAGCGGGAAGATCCGCATACCGTGGACTCGCCGGCAGCCGGGGAATCTCGAGCAGCTCGTCGACGGCATTCAGCGCCGCCACCATCAGATGAAACCCCGCCGCTTCCGGATTCATCATGGCCTGCCGCCTTTCCACCACCAGGTGCGAACCGCGAGGACCGCCACGGCCGCCGCCACAACGAAATCGAACCAGATCGCCGTCATCGCGCACCGCCGAATGCGGAACGGCGCTTGCAGCGCTCGATGAACAGCGTCGCCGCCATTTCGCCGACCTTGTCGTCACTGACTTTGAAGGGCCGCTTCCGCTCTGCCGCCACGGTCTCGATCTTTGACGCGAGGTCGAGCGCTTCACGGTAGCAATCCAGCAACTCGGTCGGGCCGTCCCAGTACGGGATCCCGTTGTGCGTCGCGTGGCCGTTGCCGTTGGTTCCCCCAGGGCCGTTGCTGCTAGACTTGCCATTGGAACCCGGGTTTCCCGGACCTACCTGAACGGTCTCGTCAGCTCGCCTAGCCGCCGGCGACGAGACCGCCTCAGGTACGAACTCCTCGGGCTCCACCCGCTCCACGAACCACTGAATGCCCTTCCGGTTGCCGTCTTTTGTCTCGGCCTTGGTTATCCGGATCGGGTCGTTCCGCTTGATCCCGAGCGCGACCATCCTGTCGCGCACGATTGGAGGAACGTACATCACCCGCTCCCCCTGAAGTGAATACATCACCTGGTCGCCAAACCGCCCCTCGACGTCTTTGCCTTCGTCGAAGGCCAGCGCGACCACCGCTGGTACGTTGGTTGAAAACCGAATCGTCTCACGCATTGCGGTTTCCCTCCAGCGTTTGCACGTGCGGACCCGGTGCGCCGAGCGCGGCATCATCCAAACGCGCTTGCTCCGGTGTACGGCGCAGCCGCTCGAGGATCGCCCTGTTCGCCCGGTAGGCGTCGTCGACGTCGTCGAAGGCGACCAATAGCGCCCTCAGTTGTCCTGGCTCCGCAGCGCGCAGCGCTTCGGCTTCTTCGTGGTAATCCCTTGTGTTTCGCATTCAAACTTCCTCCTGTCTCAGAGTATGCTTGACATAGCACAATGTCAAGCATAAAAAGACCCTAGCTTGTGATCTACTGGGTATCCTTTGTGTGCCGCTATGTTAAGCTAGGGCAGGCATGCCAAAGAACCGCCATGCGGTGGCGCTCGGAAAACTCGGAGGCGTGGCCCGTGCCGCCGCTCTTACGCCCGAGCAGCTCAGTGACATTGGCCGCAAGGCCGGTCACGTCGGAGGGAAGGCCCGCGCCCAGAAGCTCTCGAAGGGCAAGCGCTCCGCCATCGCCCGGAAGGCTGCGGCCGCTAGGTGGGGTGCAAAGAGGCCCCCAGGCTCAGAGAAAAAAACACCTTAGCACCGTCGCTGCGTATGCAGAAACCGCCGCGCGCCTCCGAACCCTCCATCATGGAGAACGCACACGTAGACGAACAGTGCCACGAATGTGGCCAGCGGCTCACGCACTGGGTGGTGGTTGAAAGCCGCAATGATATCCGCTTCACGGTTTGTGGTTGGCGGTGCCTCATTGGCGCAGCGCTGAAGCGCTACTTCGAAGTCGTCGATGTGAAGGTTGCGGGAGCGAAGGACGCCCTTCAGACGATCCAAACGTTGCTCGGCACGATTACGAGCCCTGACATCGGTCCAACACTGAAGCGAATAAGGGATACCGTCTTCTTTCTGGAACGCGGAAGGAAGGATCGAACGGCATGAAGACGTGGCAGCCCAGCCGACTGCAATGGGCTGTGATCTGGGGCACCTTCCTCGTCGCAAGTCACGTCTGGTTGGGGTTGCGCTTGTCTCACTTCCTGCCTGACTCGACTGGAGCATGGGGGCTGCCTGGCTACTTGCAACCAGCCCTGCATCCCCGTGAGCGCAGCCACTTCGCCCTGGTGATAGTGGTCATGGGCTTGTTGCTGCTCTGGCAACTCAGAGGGCGGGGTTCCCCCCACTGACTCCCGCCGCCCGGTGGGGCAAGAAATCCTGCGCGTAGAGCCGGCGACGATTCTGCCGATGCGTATGGTGTGACTCGCGACACCCTACACACTCTGCGTGTCATGCGGGCGATCCTCGTGATCGGGATCATCAGCGTACCGCACGCGCTTGGAATCACCTTCTGGCTGTCGAGCGTGTGCATGGTTGGCGCTGTCGGAGAAATTGAAGCGGCGTGGCAGGGAAGCCGTGTCTGGGTCAGGTACTTCCGGTGGGCCCAGGTTGTGTCTGCCGCCTTCGTCGCATTACACGTCGTGCGCGCTGCACTGCGGTAAGCCGCCTAGCCCTCCACCACCCGCGCGGCGACCTGGTGGGGGAAGAGGTCCACGCGCTAGAATCCGGCTATGAAGGAACGAGTGGTCGTCGTCCAGAGGGTTGACCTACCAGGGAAGACCTACGCCGCCCTCGAACGCCTGGCCTTGGCCAAGGATCAGAGCATCGAGGAGTACATCGCGGGCTTGTTATGCCAGCACGTTCGCGAGATCACTCTCCAGAGCTCAGGATCACCGCGCTCCGGAGGTTGACGAATTCAATCCGGAGACTCGGCGCCTTGTCGGGCCGGACCGGGTCGTGAAGCTGCCCATACCATCGCTCGATGATGAGTTGGTCCGCTTCGTCCTCGGGGCTGAAGATCAGCCGGCCACTGTCGAGCTGCACATCCATTGCGTTCAGCCTACCGCGCCCACAGCCCTCGCCGCTCCGATGCCGGTGTCACCCCTCCACCACCCGAGCGGCCACCTGGTCGTAGGCGGCAAGCAAGACCACCCGCTGCGCCTGGCGGTCTAGCGGCTCGAGCTCGTGTTCCAGCGTCGCCATCATCCGCCCCACGGCCGCGCGCGGATCCACCAGCACCGGACGCGGCGGTTCCAGTTGCCGCTTCGCGATCGGCCCCAGGTCTTCCGTCCAGTCGCGGTTCACCGACGCCGCCCGCGCCAGCTCGCGCCAGGCGCCGGCCGCCTGCTCCCAGCGCCAGAGGATATACACGCACGGGGCACGCGGATGCCCCCAGCCCGACCCATCTGAGCCGGCGCACTCAAGAAGCAAAGGCACCTCGGGGTAGTCCGCCGCCGGCCACAGTTCGCATTCCTTGAGCGTTGCGCCCGGACGTAGCAACTCCCCGTCGAGGTCCCAGCCGCCGGAGGTGCGGTTCGGCCGCGCTGCGCGCAGCAGCTTGCAGTACGTGACCTGCCCGCGCCGCGAGGCCGACCGCGGCAACCGAACGGTGGCTGCGGCTTGTGGCTGTGACTGAGGCAGCACATTATTGTTATCGACCGCTTTTGTGCTTGCGCTAGCATATGCGTTGTGCTACTCTGCCGATACGATGAGCAAGAAGAAAACTCGGACGAAATTACCGCCCGAGCGGCGGAGCGAAATTGGGAGAGCCGCCGCCAAGGCCCGCTGGGCGAAGTCTCAGCCAAGCCGTGAGGCTAAGCAGGTCCCGCCCAGGAACGCTCTCGCGGTGGGCCTGGCTGCCATGCGCACGGCGAAACTGAGCCCGGAACGGCGCAAGGAGATCGCCAAGGCAGCGGCACAAGCCCGATGGGGAAAGAAGGCTAAGCAGTGATCTGCAGCAACTACGTGGCGGAAAAGCTACACGAACGCCCAAGCGGGCGTATCAAGGGAGGTGGAAAATGCTAAAGACGGTTCTCGCCAAACAACTGGAAGAAATACTAGATAACGCTTTGATCGTGGCCCCTTCGGGAGCCCCGATTCGATCGATTTGCGAACACGTCATCGAGGCGGATTCTGAGCTATCGACGAGCTGATGGAGGGCTCGAACCAATGAAAATAAACGACAAAGCCTCGCCCTGCAACTTGTGGCGGAAGAGCCACGCGATAGCGGAGTCACTCGAACACCCCAAGAGGAGCACGAGATGGCAAGACTGAGCGTCGCCGAGGAGTTAACCGTCGCCGTTGAAATGGCTGCCAGGGACGCGGAGGCGACCGCGCCAAGTCGCGTGGTTGCCGAAACCTTGTACGATTCCATCCCGGAGTTGATCGCGCATTTTTCCCGCGAGTGGATCATTGAAAAGCTCGCCGGGCTCGTCCGTGCCCGTCGCCTGAAAGTCCGGGGCGAGACGGATCTCCAACTCTCTCTCGGCTTTTCGGTGCCGCGCCGTATCGTCCTCCAGTCAGGCGAGCGGATCCCGTTCGCCGACGCAACGCTGCGTAAACTGCGGATGTATCGGGCACAGATTTGGAAGGAGCACAGGGGGGACAAGCACCGCGCGGTCGCCAACCTCGACAAGGCCATAGACCTCATGAGGAAGTACGCTCGGAAGCAGCCCGGAATCACGTATGCGGCGGTTCGCGAAAGGGAAGCGGCAAAGGCCCGAAAGGCGTTGACGTGATGCAGCGCGAAGCCCAGGGCAGGGAACTCGCCGCCGGCCGTCAGGCGTAGTCGCGCCGCGGGGAGCAGACCATTCGGGCCTGGCACGTCTTTTCCAGCACGAAGTCGGCCTCGACCTTTTCGCGGGCGGCCTTCTCGCTCGCCAGGATCGCGGCCTTGATCGACAGGTTCAGGATCACGTTGCAGAGCTGTCCCGCGACGGCGATCAGGCCCAGCACAATCGATATGTAAATCTCCGGATTCGCACTCATCGCCTCAACTCCCCAGCATCCAATGCCGCCAGGCCTTTTCTAGCCGCCGCCACAGCTCCGGCAGCGGGCCCCAGGCTTCCACTACCCGCGCGTCGACAGTCCCGGGGGCGCGGTGCGCGTTCATGGCCTTCGTCCATTCCGCATACTGCACGCTGTGCGCGTTGCCCGCGATCGCGACCTCATCGCGCAGCGACGGCCGCGCCGCCAGGGGGACTCCAGCCAGCACCAGAAACCAGGCCCGCCGCGTCACGCCGCGCATCGCATCACCGCTCCCGCGCCGCTGCCCGGCGCTCGTTGGCCAGCCGTCTCGCTTTGGCCGACTGATCCGAAACCGTTCCCACCAGGCGGGGTGCAGCCAGATCGGTGAGCATCCGCAACGCAGCGTTACCGGTCTTCGCTGCGCGCTCCGCTTCGTACCCGATCCCAGTAGCCGTGGCCAGGTTGCCAAAGAAATTATTGAGGCTGAGCGCGGCCTCTTTGCCATACTCGACGCGACTGCGTAGGAATCCCGGCTTTTTCGCCGCCGCTCGCATGAAGGTCACATCCTGCACGTCCGTCAGATACGGCTCGCGGCCCGTCGCGGCGATCATGCCGGTCCGCACCAGAGGGCCGGCGGCCGGCCCGATAAACGCATTCGCCGATCCCTTTACTGCGGCTTTCGTGATCTGATCGAACGACCCGCCGAGCTGCCGCGTCTCGTAGGCGTCCATGATGCCCAGTGCGCGCAGGCCGCGCGCCAGCAACGGATTGATGAAGGCCAGATTCACGTAGGCCGTGCCCGGCTTCGAGCCCCACAGCGCCCGGCCCAGTGCGGAATTGCGGTCGGCCGGCTTCACGGCGAACGCCAAGAGTTTCGAATTTGGCTCTTCCCAGGGCCACTTGCCCCGGTACGCCTTGTTGATCAGAGCCCAGATGGCGATGAGCGCAGGGGCCCCCCCCGTCAGTAGTTGTTTTAGTCGATAACTGAACTTGTCGCTCGTGATCGGGCCACGTCCCAGAAAGCCGTTGATCCCGTTGCGCACCATCGTGGAACCGGCGGTGAAGAACGGAGAGAAACCGCTCGCCTTCAGCGCGCGTTCTATGTCGCTCTGCATCCCACGCACGTAGACGCCGAGTTGATTCGTGGACCTAGCCCAGCTTTGCGGGTTCCCCTGCGGCTGGAGTTGTTTCGCGATCCGCCACATCAGCAGGCGCGCCCGAATGTCCATGCCCTTGGGGCCGAAGAGGATCGGACCCGCGCTCTTCGGGAGGGCCAGATTCCTACCGCCCACTTCGAACCTCCACATCTTGTCTTCGGCGCCGAGTTGCTCGGCGAACCGCTGGGAGAAGGTCTCCGAGCCGAAGCGGTCGGGCAAGGCGCCCACCTTGGCCATCTCGGTCATGTCTGCAACCGCGTCCGCGGTTGTGGGGTCGGTGTGAAGGATGCGCACCAGGGCGTAGAACTGTTTTGTTAACGGCGAGTTGCCAACCTTCTCCCCCAGGACAGACCCGGGGATGAAAGGTGTGTTGAAGGTCAAAGTCCCCAGCAGGTTCGTGGCATGGTAAACGAGATTGAGCGGCCCCACTAGAGAGAGTTTGTTCAACACCTGCATCACCTGGTTGACATATTGAACCAGCTGGTGCGGCCGGCCTTCGAGTTCCAGAATCGGAACCAGCTCCTTTCGGAGCCAGGTCGGAACCAATACGCCTTCGGATTTGATGTAGTCGGCCTTGAAATCCTCGCCGCCGATGTTGATGACGTCCCCCGCTACTTCGTTCGGCCGCATCTTCCGCAGCAGCCCTTCGTCTTCCAGCGTCTGGATCAGCGCAGCTTTGTTGTTAGCTTTGATCGCTCGCGTCAAGCGGTTGCGCAGCGCCTCCATTCCCGCGTCGTACCGGAGCGCGAGGCCCGTGGCGAAATCATTGGAGATGTTGCGCGGCTTGCGGTAGCCTGAGGTCGTTCCCGGGGCTTTCGCCTGCGCCGCCTCGGCGCTCGTGACCGGCACCAGCGGATAGTAGGCTCCCACCGGGCCCAGAGCATCGCTGAACACGCCCTCGTTCAGGGCGTGATTGTCGGCCATCGGCTTCTCGAGCAGTTCGCGGTACGCTTCGAGGCCGCGCGCAAATCCAGGGCTGCTGGTAATACGATGGAAGAACTCATCCGGCAAGACTTCGGCCACCGACTCGGCCGCGTCGAGGTAAGTGGTCGAGAGAAAGTCTCGCAGCGCCCGCAGGTGGGGGCCCTCGCTCAGCACGGGGTAGGCGGGCTCTCCGGGTTTCTTCTGCGCCAGGTCGCCCTCCTGCGCGGACTGGAACATCGCGGCGGCGGTTTCGGCCAAGTCTTGCCCGAGGCCTCGCTTGTCCTGGATGTTCTCCAGCAGCGTCAGCACGCCATTGTCGAAGCTGGCCTGCATCTGCGCCGGGCTCATGTCGAGAGCCTGCTCGGCCATGGCGCGCCACCGCTCGCGGATCCCCCGCAGCCGGCTTTCGATCAACGCCGTTCTGAACTCGGTCCACGTCGGCCCGCGCTTGCCAATGGCCGCCTCGATGCGCGGAACGGCGGCGCGCAGCAGTGCTGCCACTTGTCCCTTGCTGGCGGCCGCACGGACCGCTGCGGCGTGGCCCGCGGAGCTAGTTTTCTCCAATTGCGACAAGTTGCGTAGGAATATGTCCTTGGCTCCCAGACCGGTGTAGTTGGCCTGGTTCGCCGCTTCGCCGAACTTCTCGCGCAGCCCTGCCCGCAGGTTCGCCAGGTCGAATTCGCCGCTCTCGTCTTTCCAGAAATCTGAGGTCTTTTCCCGCTTGCCGCCCTCTCCGGTTGGGGCCATACTGGAAGTGCCGCCACTCGGCGGGGGAGCTGTGTCATCCCGCCGCGCCTCTCGCGTGCCGGAAATGTCCATCGTCCTTCCGGCTAGTGACGGCTGCTTCTTTTCGAAGGCCGTTAGCAGCCAAGTCTTAGGGTTCCCTTTCCAATTTCTGCGGACGACAGCGTGGTGCGTCGCGCTGTCCAATTGAACCGTGTTCTCGTTGCGCGCCGCAGCGGTCATCGTGTCCAGCGTCTCCTGCAGGTTGTCCAGGATTTCCGGATGCCATTTCGCCAGCTTTGCCAGTCCGTAGCCGTTTCCCGGACTAGTGCCGCTCTCGCCCCAAATCAGATCAATGTCCCCGACCGCGGGATGGTGCAGCGCCGCCACGGCTTCGCCGCTCTGCGCCTGGCGCAGCTTGGCGATCGCGCCGGCGGCGTCATGCCGGAACTCGGTGAAGATCGGACCGTGCGGACCAGTCCCGCCCTTCTGAAACAGTAGCTTGCCCTGCGCGGGTTTCTCCGGCATCCCTCCAAACAGGTCGCCCTGTTGCGGCTTTTCGCCGGGCTTCAGTTTCTTGCGGAGGTTATTGCGATTCAGCGCGCTGCCGAACTCGGCGGTGAGCCGGTCGGCTTCGAGTTTGGCGGCATCGCTCTTGGCGGCTTCGCGGCTGGTTTGGTTGGCCTCTTCTCCGAATAGGTCCAGAGTTCCGGGCCCGGCGTGTTCTACGGGTGCTGTTCGGGCGGAAAGATCTGATCGAACTTGGCTCGGAAGGTCTTCTGGCCGCCCCTCCGGTACGCCTCGAAGAGGTCGGTAAAATTGTCCGCCGCTACCTGGCCCGGCGTCGTGACCTGGCCGTCGCCGTAGCGTTCGCGCAGCCACTGTTGCAGGTTGTCCGGATGCCGCCAGTCGTTCCTGGACAGCGTTTCGGATTGCTGGGTGGACATGGTTGATAATACCTCCTGCCTGGTCTCCGTGGAGCCGGACGATCTCGCCGATGTAAGCGTGGAGCGCATCGATGGCCTCCTCTCGCGTCAGCCCGAGATCTCCCCACTGCCCGCTGGCCAAGCTCGCAGCCAGTTCCACATAAGCGCGCTGCCCGGTCTCGTGGCGGTCACGCTCTATGGCCCTCAGGCCTTTGTGAACCGTTTGGTTTTGACTGAGGCGCTGTGAGTCGACATGACCTTCGAGCACCTTCCCGCGCGTGCGCAGAATTTGTTGCCGATGGAATTCCTCCTCCCGCCGCGCGGTCCGCCGTTCCATGGCGGAGACGTCGGGGCCGCTCCTTACGAAAGTCAGAGTCTTGCTCTCGCCAGCCGCCTGGCGCATGGCCGCGCGCATCTGACCAATCGCGGCGCGGACGCCGGGCTCCTGCTCGGTCTGTTCAAACTCCCCGAGGGCGCGGTACAGCAAGTTGGCATCCGCCGGTCCCAGCGTGAGGCCGGCGAAGTTCTGCGCGGGAAGGCCCGCGTGGCGCAGCGCGCTCACAATTAACCCGTGGGCCGGGGCGTTCACGTAAATATGGCCAGGTCGATCCCGCAGCAACGCCTCGTATCGGGAGTCGGCCGCGGCGAAGTACTCTTGCGGGCTTCGCGCGCCGCGGGCATCCTTCAACTTCGGGGCGAAGAATGTCTCGCCCCCTGGTGGCTTCAGGCGCCGCCCCAAGACGTCCGGCACGCGCAGCACTCCCGGTTCTGCGTCACGCGCCAACTCCTTGATGGCCGAGCGCACGCGCACACCGGCGGATCGAACCGCTTGCGTCGACAGCCCCGTCGCCTGGCGAACGAAGCCAACGTACTGCGCATCGGCCTTCGATGGCTTAAACTGCGCGGCGATGAAAGCCGCTTTGTCGATGTCGCTCTCGAAATCGAGGGCGAACTCCTTCGCTCCGAAGGCATAGTTCGGCTTCGCACTGGCGAGCTCGTGGGGCAAGCGCGGGGCAGGTGCGGATGCCTCCGCCTTCGGCTGCGCCGCCGGTTCGGCTTGCGGCATCGGCCGGGCCTGAGAGTCCGCCCCAGCCAGGTACTGCCTCGCGTACTCAACGGTCGCAGGCTTCCCGGTCCCTTCGTTGTCCCGCAACCAATCACGAATCTCCTGAACGTCGATAGGCAACGCCGAAGCACCCGCTCGCCAGGCCGCAGTCGTAGCCGCGGGCGGTTGCTGCGGTTCTAGAGGTCGGGGCGACGGCGCTACTGGGGCTTGCTGCCGGGGGGCGGATTGAACTGGCGGAGCTTCTGCTCCTGCTCGAACTCCTGCCGGATCTGCTGCGCGGTCTGGCCCTGATGGACCTTGTCCATCAACGTCACCAACTTCGCCACCACTGCCGGCCGCGTCGTTACGTGCTTGGGACTGTACATCTTTCTTGGCCTTTCGCTGCTCAGCCAGGAGCTTGGCTCTCGCCTCGGTGGCCTCGACTGCCGCCTCGAGAACTTCGGCCCTGGTCGGAATTGTATCACCCAGCAAGCTGGCTTGCTGAGGGCTGCCGAGCGCCTCGACGGCGCTGGCGTAGTTAGTCAGAATCTCCGCCAGCCGGGCGGAGCTGCGGCTGTGGACGCCGAAGACGCGAAGCATCTCGCGGCCCAGCGGGGACAGTTCGGGCGCGAACAGCTCCTCCTGGTTCAGGTAGTCCTCGACCGTGGTGCCCTGCGCGCGGAGGCTCGACAGTTTGCCGGCGGCGGCGGCAACGTCGGGCGCGATGTTGAGATCGTGGAGCGTGCCCGCGGCGACGCCTTCCCCCACGCGCGCAAACGACGGAGCCGCGCGCAGCATGGCGGCGGTGATGCTGCGCACATTGTCGTCGGGATCCTCGGCCACGTTTTCGAGCGCGGCCGACTCCCCGTAGGCTTTGGCGAAAACCGCGTTGCGAATGCGCGCGATGCCGGCCTGGTTGATGCCGCCGTTGCCGAGCGTGTACTTCCCCCGCTCCGCGGCGGTGAGCAGCTCGCGGAAGAAGGTTTGAATGAAGGGCCAGTTTTCGGTGGTGACGATCCGCCCGTCCTCGCCTGGCTTGAAGGCTTCCATCAGCGCGCCGGTGAGGCGCTTGGCATCCGCCCGCGCCAGCTCGACCGGGCTGCGCTCGGCGACGCTGGGCGCGTTGGATTCCCGGGCGATGCGGCCGAGCGGCATCTTGCCGACCAGCGCCCTGGACAGCATCGGCTGCTGTATTCCTTCGAGCACCTTCGGATCGATCCCGGCGGCGGTCAGCTCCTCGGGCAGGCCCGCGCGGTAGCCCGCGGCGGTGCCTTGCTTGTAGGCCAGCTTGATCGCTTCCGTCCGCCCGTTTCCGGAGATGACCGTCCGCCGGCCGTCGCGGTTGGCGTAGATCGGCGCGCCCTCGCTCGTCAGGTAGTTTTGGCTGAGCCGCTTGGCAACCGGGTTGGCGGCGATGCCGCGGATCTGCGTCTCGCTGGCGATGCGCGAGCGGTCGCGGTTCTGATACTCCTGCGGATACTCCGGGTTCTCCACCCCGGCGTAACTGTGCGACGTGAGCAGGTTGTCGTGGGCGAGATCGACGACCCGCCATTGCGCCTGCGCCTTCGTCCCCTCGGGCGTGCTGACCTCTTCCGTGCGGCCCACCCGCTCGGGCGGAAGATCGTCGGCCGCGCCCTCGAAATCGCCCGCGGGCGCGGGCGCCGGCGCCGGGAGCGGAGTCACGGGCGCGCCCGGCTGGGCCGAGGTCATGGGCGGGCGGTTGTCTATGGGGAGAATCTGCGGAGGAGCCGGCTTGCCGATGGGGGCGGTCCTGCCGCCGATCCACTTCTTGGTGTTCGGGTCGATCTTTCCCGCTTGCGACAACTGCGTCAGAAGCGAGTCGGCGCGACTGGCGCTAATGCCCAGGTGCAGCCGCAGACCGGCCTGGCTGACCTTGCCGTACTTCGCGCCGAACTCGACGGCGCGGTCGTAGAGCGTCGCTTGCGGCGGCTGCGGGGCCGCTGGCGGAAGCGGGGGAGCTTCGGGGGATGGAGGAGCCTCGACCGGGCTCTCCGGGCTCGCCTGCGCCGGTCCCTGCGCCACAAGCGGCAGCTCCCGCTGGCCGCCCGGCGCAACAGCGGGTTTCTGCGGAGCGATCAACCTACCGTTCGGCGAGACCACGCCCGGCTCGCCGTTGACGCCCTGGATCATCCGGCTGAGCAGCGACTGCGCGTCGTCCCGGTTCAGGCCGAACGCGTTCTGCAGACCGGTGCGGCTGATCGCGCCGTTCTGGCGCGCCAGGCTGACAGCCTGGTCGTAGTAATCGACTGAGTCGGGCTTCGGCTGGATCGCGGGCGCGCCCTTGGCTGCTCCACTCTGGGGCGGGGCCGCTGCCGGTCCGGAATCCTCCGGCGGCGCGGGGATGCGTCCAATCCGGTCGACGACCCCCTGGCCAATGAGGCGGCGGAAGAGTCCCTGAGCCTCGAGCTGTGGAATCTCCAGCTCACGCTGAAGCACGATAGGCGAAATGCTGCCTCGGCTCCGGGCCAGCTCCGCCGCGCGGTCGAACACCTCGACGCCCACGGGCGGCGCGATCCCCTGCGGCCACGCGCTCCCCGAGCGAGGAGCCGCTGGCTCGACTTCAGGCGCGGGCTCGCTCTTGACGATCTGCCATCCGGCAGGCACTTCAGGCGGCGGTTCGGGCAGCGGCGCTTCTCCGGGGGCCAGCAGCTTCTTCCCTCCCGGCAGTTCAGGCGGCGGCGCTGGCGGCTTGGCTTCGGGCGCTTCCCCAGGAGGCAGCAGCCGCGTCGCGGTGGGAACTGCGCCGGAAGCAGGCGGAATCGACTCCGTGGCAGGCTTGGGTTCAGCCGCACGCCGCGCGGCCTCCCGCCGGTTCAGGTTCTCCTGGAGAATGCGCTGCGTCCGGCCGATCTCCGCCGCGCCCTGCACGTTCTTGAAGGCATTGCGCGCTCCCAAGTAGGCGATCAGACCGTCCACCGTGCCCAAACCGAGGTCGGTCGCGGCCTTGCCCCAGTCGCCCTTGCCGACCGCTTCCACGGCATCCTTGCCGGCACCATACAATCCGTGCGCGGCCTGGCCCGAGAAGTAGGCGGAAAGCGCCGCGTCGGCCAAATGCCAGCCTTGCTGTACTGCCGGTTCAACTGACGCCCTGGCCGTAGCTCCGGCCGCGCCGAGCGCCGCCATCAGCGCCAGGTTGACCGGAGTGGTCAGCCCCTCGGCCCCTTGGAGCGCCCCCCTGGCGAACTTAGTCACGTTCCCGTCGTTGGGACTCTCGGGGAGTAACTCGGAGACCGGGAGCATCGGGGTCTCGTAGGTCTTGGCCGCCTGCGTCGCCTGCTTCGCGGTAATTCCCGGCGGAGGGGCCGCAGCAGCGACGGGCGCGCCTGGCGCAATGCCCATTTTGGCGTTCTGCAGCAGAAAGTCGGCAGCATTCTGCGCGCCCTTACCGAACACGTTGCCGATGCGCTCGAGGAGCGTCGGCTCCTCGGTCACCGAGACGGGCATGGCGGGCAGACCGGGCAGGCCGGTCTTCTCGGCACCGGGGACGTTGGGGCTCGAGTCAGCGGCGGGCGGTGCCGGCGTGGCGGATGGGGAGATCGCGACGACCGCCCAAGGGTCGGGCTTGGCGGGCGGCTTCGACACATCGACGATGTCCCATTCGCTCGGCATCACTGGGCCTGCGGTTGGATCTGGGTAACCTGGCCAGCGGCGTTCTTCGTCCACACCTGGCCATTGCGGAACGTCGCCGTCTGCCCGGGCGGAATGGCGTCGAGCGCAGCCTGCGGCGGCCTCGCGGTTGAGGCGGCGCTGGCGGGGCGATTGGCCGCCGGAGCTGCCGCCGGTTTCGGCGCAGGCGTCGGCGCCGGCGTGGGAGCGGCTGTGGGCGCGTGCGACTGGGGAGCCGGCGAGGGCGTCTTCTGTTCGGGTGGCAGACCCAAATCGCCGACCATGCGCTCGTAGTCGTCGCTAGTGATGAAGCCGTGGTTCAGCATGCGCTGGTAGATCTGCGCCTTCTTCTTGCGAATCCCGGCCAGCGAGTTCTCCACTTCCCCGAGCCGTTGTGTGGCCTCCTCTGACGTGAGACTGACAGTAGCCGGAAGGCCGTCTCTATCGAAGGTCGTGTAGTTGAGTGCTTTACCATCCCCCTTGGCTTTGATCCGCTGGCGCAGTTGCTCCAGCGGCGCTTCGGCCCGCTCTTGAGCGGCCAAATCCCTACGGATGTTGGATTGGACAGACTCGACCCCGCTGGGGGTCAACTGGTCGCGGCGCGCCGCTGTGTCGCGCGTCGCCGAGCCGCGGATGTTGGCGACCGTGACGGCGTTGGTTCGGTTCGCCGCGCCCTCCTTCTCCCGCGACGCCGAGTTGATGAAGCTCGGAGCGACGCTCTTGTCCACGTAGCCGATGCCCGGCACATACACCTGGTTCATCTGTTGCTCCAGGCTCTTCGCCGCCAGTGTGTCTTTCAGCTTCAGCGCGCTGGTCGCGTTCAGATCGCGCATCTTGTCGGCTTCGAGTTCCTCCGCGCTGCGCATGGCGTAGCGCCGGCCGCCATACTCGACGGTGTTGTCGATCGGCACGCTCATCGAAAGCGCAGGGATGCCGCCGTAGGCCTTCTGCATCGTCTCGTCGAGCGGCAACTGCACCGTGCGCGTGTCCTCGCCTGGCTGCACCTGGATCAGGCCCGGGTTCGTGCCCAGCGCCAGGCGCGTGTTGATGTCCTGAAGCTGGTCCTGAGTCTGCTGGTGCTGGTGCTGCCATCGCTGCTGGACGATGTTGTTCTCAAACTCCTGCTGCGCGCGCTGGTCCGCCGCCATGCGGTGTTCGTAGTCGCCCTGGTCCTGCGTCATCTTCGCCATGTGCTCGCGGATCAGGAGCCCGTCCATGATCCCGTCGATGATCGGGTTGTTCGTTGGCATGTTGGTTTACCCCCCGTAGTCCACGCCGTAGCCAGGGGAGAGCTGGTAAGGCGTCAGCCCCCCAGCGCTTCCGTTCCAGGTCGGCAGGTTGTTCACCGTCAGCCCGCCGCCCCCGCCGCCGGCCCCGCCCTTGGCCGTCATCATCGCCATGAGAGTCTGGAGTCCCCCCGAGATCGCGCCGCCGGCGACGTTCCCGCCCACCGGCCTTTCGACGTACCCCTGCGCGATCTTCATCGCCGCGAGCTGGCGTTGCAGGGCGTACTCGGCGAGCTGCGATTCCAGGTTCGACATCTGGCCGCGCCGCGCCATGTCGGACTGAATCACCGCCTTGCCCTCCTTGCCGCTGGCCCCGAAGCCGCGGGCGTACATCTGGCGCGCGATCTGGTCCGGCGCGCCCGCGTACAGGCTATTGATCTGCGCCCGCCCGGCGACGCGCATGGGATTCGTCCCGGCGCTCGGGTCGGTCATGATCGAGTTGAGCTGGTCCTCCAGCGAGCCGGAGACCGCCTTCTGCCCGGCCGACAAGGTGCTGCGGTTATTCAACCCGCCGGCCACCGCACCCAGCGCGGGCATCAAGAGGGAGCTCAGACCCCCCGTGAAAGGAGCCGCTATCGCCCCCCCGATCGAACCCAACGTGTCAAGCAACCCCATGGCTCACCCCCTTGAAAACCGATAGAATCCGAACCCCGATCAACTTCCCGTCGCGCCTGGTCGCGTCGCGCAAAGGCCGATGCTTCGGCGTCTCCTCGACGGCGCCGGCGTTCAGCGCCAGCCGCCGCAAATCCCAGTTGTCCTCGAACACCGGCAGGCTGATCTTGACCGTGGAGCCCTGGAATACCTCGGCGTAGACCGCCCGCAGCGCCGGCACGACCACCGCCGTCGACCAGGCCGCCCGCTTGAAGTAGCAGCGGCACAGCGCCGCATCCGGGTTGACGGTCTGCACGGCGATCACGCCGCCGATCTCGTCTTCTTCGTAGACCGCCCAGCTCCGCTCCCGTGGCTGCCGTTGTTCCCACTCCGCCAGGAATTCATCCAGGGACTTCGGGGCGTAGTCGTCACACACGCGGTCTCGGAACGACTCGATCCAGGCCCACACTTGGGGCAGCGCCCAAGCCGGAAACGGCGATGCGACCGTGATCCCCATATCCCCCTCTTCCTTCAATCGGCAACAGCCCCCTCACAAGCGGAAGTACGGCAAAACCTCCAAATTCGCCTCCGAGCCCCCCGACACTGCCAGCGTCCCGGCGCTGTGGGTGTGATCCGCCATCGCGGTACCGCTGAACGTCGGCTGCGAAACCGTGCCCGTTGGCACGGCCCCCGTCCCCGTGAAGGACGGAGCCGACACCGAGCCTGCTGGAGTCCCGGCAGCCGTTGGACCGCTCTGGATCGTCCAGGCGCTCGTGGAGTCGGGCGTCGTCGTCACCTTGCTGTTGGCCATGTGAGACGACCCGGACGATGCGAACGGGGAGCCAACGATGAACCTGGCCACGGTAGTGCTGGAGATGTCCATCGGCAATTCGTGGACGTGGGTTCCCAGAGCCGTTCCAGTGAACGTCGGAGCCGAGACCGTCCCCGCCGGCGTGTACGAATCCAAGGTGAGCGAAGGCTGCGAGACCGTTCCCGCTGGCGTCCCAGCGGAGGCCGCGCCAGGGGCGCCGGTAAGGCTCGCCGCCACGGCCGCATTCACCGTCCCGCTGTAGGCCCCTGCGCCCTTGCGGAGCGAGCCGGCCGTCTCATCCGGCAGCGTGACGCTGGCCGTCGTGGCGTCGCTCCTGGTGCGCGTGACCGTCGAGCCATCGCACAGGTGATAGCCCGCTCCAGGATCGGAGTCGGTGTACAGGAACACGCCGCTGGGATCGTCCTCATACGTCCACGCACTGCCCAGCCAGCGCCAGGTGTGCTTGTAGTCGGCGGTGAACCACAGGAAGCCCACATCGTTGGCCCCCAGGCCGGTGGGCTTGTCCGCAATGGTCGCGGTGCGCATGATCCCGCTCTCGTAGACCCACGCCGAGCCCGTGTTGCGGTACAGCGCGCCGCGATCGCTCTCGCGGAAGTGGGAAGCCACTGGGTAGTCCGTGGCGGGATACTTCGCCAGGCGGTTGGCGTGCGTGTCCACCGCGATCACGCCGACCATTGGCATTGGTTCCCAGGCCGAGCCCGTCCAACGGTAGGTGACGTAGTTGTCCTTCGCGTAGAAGCGGAAATCTGTGTCCAGGGCGCTCAGGTCCGTGTAGCGTTCCGCGCGCAGCCCGCGGGCAAGGCCCTCTTCGTAGAACCAGGCCTTGATGGCGCCGTACATCCGCAGCACGTACTGCGAGCTGCGATCCGTCTCCCAAAAGGTCGAATCGACCGGGTACTTCTTCGCCTGGTGCAGGTTGATCCGCTCGAAGTGCGTTCCGCTGAGAATCACGGGCAGATCGTCGAAGGCTGTGGCGTGTTCGGCCAGGCGTCCACCGACGCGGCGCATGCGGTCGTTGACCACCGCCAGGGCCTCATCCGGCAGCGTGCCGGCAGGCAGCTCCACAAGCGTCTGCTTGTTCACTGAGAGCCTCCCCCGAGCGCCACCCATTGAAACGCCGGCGAAGTCTCCGCGAGGGGCACGTCCACCCACTGCCAGCCCGTCAGGCCCGCCCCCAGCACCTTGGCGCGCACCTGCAGGGCGTAGATCCGGGCGGGAGCGCTGGCGCGGAGCTGCACCTCACCCGCGCGGCCGCGCGTCGAGCCGTCGAACCGCAACCGCATCCACCGCGCCCCCGGAGTCGTAACCGTGGTGTCGAGGGGGCCGGAGGCTCGCGCGTCCATCCTCTCGGCGGGCAGATCCGTGAGGAACGTCCCGGTCAGCGTGCCATCGGTGTCGCAGTACACCCGCATCTCGCGCCACAGCTTGAGCATCGCCGTGCCGAGCGTGAGCTGATCGCTGCGATAGACGTCCTGGGTCCCGGCCAGGTAGACCCCAATCGTGCGGGCGTGGATGTAGGCGCCGCGAATCTGAAAGGGCTTCGCCGAGGTCAGCACCGCGCGCAGCCAGCGCGCCTCGCGTACCGCCAACAGGGGCATCGTGAAACGCCGGATGGTGGCCGTGCCGTCCTCTCCGGTGCTGCCACTGTCCCGCACTTGCAGCTCGTCGCCCGGGAGGTCTGTACTGACCTTCCAGTCGAGCTCCGCGCCCGCCGTCGCCTCCACGTCGAAGGCGACGCAGTCCACCTGCTGCACCTTGAGCGGGTCTAGCGTCACCTTGCCGGAGTCCCAGGTCAGCCCGTCAGGGGGGTTCACATAATACTGCAAACCGATCCCGAAAATCTCGGCGTCAATGCTGCCGGTGCCGCTGCTGATGAGCCGGATCGAGACGTTCCGAGCCGTCTCGCCGTCGCCCTCATTAAAGCGGAACGGCGTAGACGTGCGGACCAAGGACGAAATCGTGCCCAGGTTGACGACGCGGCTGCCGTTGTCGAGGTAGGCCAGCACGGTGAGCACGCGCCCGCCCGTGTTGTGCTCGATGGTCAGATCGACGTAGGTCTTGTCGTTGTTGGGCGCCTGCTGGTTGTAGTAGCGCGACTGGTAGACCAGGTCGATGGCCAGGCCGTTGTCGGTGAGCCCCGACTCCAGCGGGAAGACTGAGCCCCGGATGGCCCCCAGCAGCAGCCCGCCCTGGCCTTCGTAGTAGAGGGCGTCGAAGGCGCGGGAATCCGAATACCAGCGGTTGCCGGCTTCGTCGAACACCAGCGTCGTGTTCGGCAGCGTGGCCGAGCTGTCGGCGTAGGAGTAATACACCCGCCCATTGATGTACTCCATCGACGAAAGCGCCCGAATAACCGGATCCGGGTTGATGGGCAGCGCGGGCAGCGCGCCCAACCAGAGCGCGTCGCCCTTGAAGATCGGGTCGAGCTGGGGCGAGACCTTGACGCAGGTCTCGCCGTCGACGCGGTAGATGCCTTCGCCGCCTTGCAGGTAAACGCGCCCGCCGGCATGACACCAGGCCTTCTCACCCACCAGGCCGATGTCGGGGGCGATGCGGTCGATCTCAGACCAGCTTTCGTCGGGATCGCCCACCATACGGTAAATGGACCGCTCCTTGAGCAGGATGGCCAACTTGGGGAAGTCGGCGACCGTTACTAACTCCTCATCCTCTTCACCTACCGGCGTCCAGTTGCCCTCTTCTTCGTCGGCCGAGCCGGGGAAACACCAGGGCTTCTCGGTCATCGACCAATACAGCCGGTTGGGATGTTCCGCCGTGGACCAGGCCAGCATCTTGCTCTGGAACTGGCAGCAGCCGCGCGCCATTGGCGCCGGATCGTGGTCGAAGCTCAACACCTCGCCGCGCCCCGCCAGGTCGGCGGCGGAGAGCGTGCCGGTTGCCCCATCGTCCAGGAACGTCGTCGTCGCCAGCGGAATCGGCGCCGAATTCACCTTGTACGGTTCGGGCAGTACGTCGTCCATGCGGTACAGGTTCCAGGTGGTAACCTGCGCGTCGGGCACTGCCGAAGGCCGGGTGATGGTGACCTTCTGATTCACTAGGGCGGTGAGCGCCAACTCGGGCGAGGGGTTCGATTCGTGCTCCGCGTCGGTGTCCCAGGTAACCCAGTAACTCACGTCGCCGTTAAGCAATCCGCCGCTTGCGGTGCTGTCAGTCGGCGCGGCATCCGGAGCTGCCGGCGTCCAGGCGTAGGTGTGCGTCCCGTCGTCTTTGATCTGCCGGCCCCGGTTCATGATCCAGGCCCAGCCGTTCATGCTGGCGATGCTGGGAGGGTGCAGCTCCAGCCCCGCCGCGATCGCGGACGAGTTCCGGTACATCATCGAGCCCGCGGCGTAGTAGCGCCGCACTGTCGCGCCGGCCGCCTTGAAGATGGCGCGCACGGTCTCGGCCACGCTGAACAGCACGGCGGCACTCCCCTTGCGGGAGCGCAGCGCCCCGGCCTGGTCGGCGCGCCAGTTCTGGAGCGCGATGGCGTCCTGGTCGGGGATCTGGTCGGCGGGAGGCAGCAGGTTGAGGCTGCCCGCCAAAAGCTGTTCGCTCTGGGTCTGCATCAGTACCCGCCCCCCCAATACGCCTGCACCACCTGGTCGTAGAGCTTCAGGCGTTGGTCGATGTGCTGCGCGACCTCGGGCATCCGCGCGTCGCCCTGCTTCGCCCTGGCGTCCCGCAGCGTCGCCAGCGCCAGGTAGTCGGCGAAGGGCGCGGGAATCGCCACGCCCGCCGACTTGGCGGTGGGGATCGAGGGCAGACACGCGCGCACCAGCAGCACGTCAGCGGAGGTCGCCGGGATGGGGTAGAAGCGCAGGAAGCGCAGCCCCAGGTAGTCGCCCACCCAGTGCGTGACGCTGCCGCCTCCGGAGACGGCCGTCTCTTCCCAGTCGGAATCCAGAGCCTCGAGTTCCGCCACGCTGGCCGGAGTCAGCACGGTTCCGTCGCGCGCCACCAGAAACAGCGCCAGGTGCTCAGCCGGGATCGGCACCAAAGGTTCAGCCGACGTGATCGGCGGGCAGGCTTCGCAGAACAGATTGCTCTCCCGCGCCAGCGAGTGCAGCGCCCCCGTGGCGCGCTGGTACAGCTCCGCTTCGGTCCAGAAGACCAGGTCGGCCACGCCGGCGGCGTTGAGCCGGGCGCACAGAGCAGGGAGCCACAGGCTGAGGTCAACCATTCGGAACCCCCTTGCGATGCGGCGCCAGGTCGGGCCGGATCTTGAGCAGCCGCGAGAAGTCGTAGCGTTCCAGCTCCAGCGGGAGCTTGTCGTAGCGTTGCGCCAGGCTGCGGCCCCGCACCTGGGCCGCACGCTTCGCGGCCACCTGTAGGTAGCGGCCGAGTCCGGCCATGGCGCCAGCCAGCTCGTCGCCGCCTTCCTTCATCCGCAGCAGCGAGACCGCGCCATCCACCAGCGCGTGATGGTCGGCCTCGAGGATTTCGGGCGCGTCGGTGTCCAGCACCATCGGCCGCGGCGACCGCGCGTAGGTGATCAGCAGCTTGACGCCGCCCAACGTCGCCACCTTGTCGAGAAACAGCAGATCGAAGCCCAGACATCCGTAGCGCTCAGGGTAGCCCGTGGCGGTCAGCCAGTCGGAATTGAGACCCCACATCTCGCTCATGGTCGAGGGGGCTAGTTTTGGCGTCGCTGAAGCGACCAGGCCCGGATGCGCCTGCTCGTTCGGCATGGCCGTGTCGGCGGTGACGCCGTCGTCGAGCGCGGTGATCCCTTCCGCCACGTCGCTCGACAAGCGCACGCGCAGCGGCGCAATCCAGTCGTGCCACTCGCGCAGCAGCGGGTAGAACCGCACGCCAGGCGTCAGCGCGAAAGGCCGGGTCGTCTCCAGGCAGAGCGTCAGCAGGCAGAAGAACCGCTCCGCCTCATTGAGCGCGTCGCGGACCTCGGCGTCCGTGTAGTACCTCGGGCTGGCCGGATCTTCGTCCAGGTCCAGGTACGCGAGCTGGCGCAGATCCTCCAGTTTCATGGCCCCTCAGTTCGCCCCGACAATCATCCAGGCGGTGCCGTCGCTGACAATCTGCACGTACTTCCAGAGCGTCGCCAGCACGTAGGATGCGGCCCCGTCGATGGTTTCGCCGCCCGCTGGCGTAAGCGTGACGTGGTTCGCGCTGGCGTCGGCTTTCTTGGCCCACAACACTCGCCCCGGCACCGTGGCCGCCGATGGCAGGCTGAGAGTGACCGGGCCCGCCGTGGCGTCGCAGCGCATGCTGGCCACGTTGGACGGCACGGCAAACGTCCCCGCCGTGACCGACGCGGCCCCCAGCTTGAACCCCGCCACGTGAGTGAGGCTGTCCGGGGTGACGGCGAACACCGGGGAACCCGCTTCGTTGCGCACCTCGTAGACGTTGCCGGTCTGCCCGGGAATCGCGCCGACGAAGGTTTTCGCGCCGGCGCCGGTGACTTCAATCTTGAAGATCGTCGCCGGCACGAAGCTCGCGCCGGCAGGAGCGCGGAACACCGTCATGGTGTCGTTGAGGTAGTTGCACATCACGCCCCAACAAGGCTTGCTCTTGTCGATCGCTTCGAAGCCGGTATTGTCCGCCTTGCGCCGCAGGTTGCTGCCCAGTCCTGGCCCTTCGGCGTCGCCGAAGATCCAGGCGTTGCCGGCCAGCCACATCCCGAAGTAGTAGTTCGGGAGGTCGGCAGCCGGGGGCTTGGCCGCGATGTAGTGGTTGCCCCACTGGGTCGCAACGTCCCTCTGCCGCGACCAGCAGCCAACCGATCCGGCGCCGTAGAAGCCGGTCACCGTAACGGGGTAGTTCGGGTAGTAGTCGTCCCACGTCCCCGCCAGGTAGTCGTGAATGTGGGCGGTGATGGTCACCGTGCCGTTGTTCACAATGGTCGTGCTCTCGCGGATCTGCCCGTGCGAGTTCACAATGTCGATGACCACCGGGACTGTCCGCGGGCTTCCGGTGGGGTTCATGAAGTAGTGCGACAACTGGCTGAAGTCGTAGCCGCTGACCCCGTTCAATTTCAGGTGCGGCACCGACTCGTTCTGCTCGAAATGGAAGTTCTTGCCGTAGATGCCCTGGCAGGTGTTGGCTTCCACGATCGCGACGGAGCACCGGATCGGGTCACTCGCATACCCGCCCTGCGT
>Ga0182017_10000208_pt1 | contig 45915 bp, 40 predicted proteins | sample 712E3DmetaG_FD_120492 | JGI IMG/M metagenome (GOLD analysis project Ga0182017, IMG submission 120492) | Permafrost microbial communities from Stordalen Mire, Sweden - 712E3D metaG | ecosystem: Environmental > Terrestrial > Soil > Wetlands > Permafrost | place: Sweden: Stordalen | collected... | reverse complement strand
GCTGGTACGAAGCGGTGCCGTTCACTTGCGGCAGCAACGCTGCCCGACTCTCATAGGCGCGAGCATCGGCCACTTCGCTCTGCGCGTGCGCGACCTGAAGCTGGCGGTGCGTGACGCGCGCGATGCGCAGAGCCTCGTCGAAGGTCAAAATGCGTCTTTGCTGTGCGTGGGCAGGGCCTACCAAAAGGCAAAGCGCGATGAAGAGGGGGAAAATGCGTTTCATTCGTACCTCAAGGCTTCAATGGGATCGAGGCGGGAGGCTTTTTGCGCCGGGTAGAGCCCGAAGACCACTCCGACTAGCCCGGAAAATCCGACTGCGATCAAGATGATGTCGATGCGAATCAGAATGGGCCAGCCGAAGTTGGCCGCCAATCGGTTGGCGGCCAACAGCCCCAGCAAGATGCCGATGATTCCTCCGGCAATCGAGAGCGCGAGCGCCTCAACCAAGAACTGCGACAGCACGTCGCGCGGCCGCGCGCCGACCGCCATGCGAATGCCGATCTCGCGCGTCCGTTCGGTCACGCTGACGAGCATGATGTTCATGATGCCAATGCCGCCCACGATGAGCGACACCGCGGCGATACTGGCCAGCAGCGTAGTCAGGGTTTTGACCCCCTCCTGCTGGGCGCTGGCCATCTCGGTCAAGTTGCGAATACTGAAATCGTCGTCGGCGCCAATCGGAATGTGGTGGCGGTCGCGCAGCAGGGTGGCGATCTGATTCTGCGCGCGGGCGGTAGCCTCGCTCGACACGGCGCTGACCATGAGCGCACCGGCGATGAACTTCTGCAAGCCGCCCTGGATCTTGGCCTGGAAAGTCGTGTACGGGATGAACACGGCGTCGTCGTAGTCCTGCCCAGTGGCCGACTGCCCCTTGCGCGCCAGCACGCCGATGATCTGGAAGGGAGTCTTCTGGACGCGCACGGACTGGCCAGTTGGATCGGCGTTGGACCCGAAAAGCTTGTCCACCACGGTCTGCCCCAGCAAAACCACTTTGCTGCCGGTTTCGATGTCAGATTGACTGATGGGGCTGCCCATCGAGGTGGGCCAGGTGCGCATCAGGAAGTATTCAGGCGAAACCCCGTTGACCGAGGTGGCCCAGTTTTGGTCTTCACTGATCACTTGCTGGTTGCTGCGAAGCTGGGGACTGGCATAGCGAACCGCGCTAGCCTCGCTGCGAATCGCCTTGAGATCGTCCCAGGTCAAAGTGGGCATGCTGCCGAATCCCCCGTGCGCCCCCGAAGCGCTGGTGGTGCCGGACAGGACCACCAGCAGGTTCGAGCCCATGGAGGCGAACGCTTCTTCCACCCGCGCCTTGGCGCCCTCACCAATCGCGACCATGGCAATCACTGCCGACACGCCGATGATCACGCCCAGGGTGGTGAGGAACGAGCGCATCTTGTTGCGCATGAGCGCGCGCACCGCGACCCGCAACACCTGCAATGGACTCACGGCGAAACCTCCGCGCCGGCGGGAATGGGCTCGGCTCGCAGCGCTGTCTGCCGCTCGTCCGACTGCACGCGGCCGTCGTGCATGACCACCACGCGCGAGGCGTAGCGGGCGATGTCCGCCTCGTGGGTGACCAGTAAGAGCGTGATGCCACTTCTGCCCAATTCCTGAAAAAGCGCCATGATCTCGACGCTGGTCCGCGAATCCAGATTGCCGGTGGGTTCGTCGGCCACGATCAGGCGGGGCCGCGTGACCAGGGCGCGCGCCACTGCCACCCGCTGCTGTTGCCCGCCCGACATCTGATTGGGATGGTGATGCATGCGTTCGCCCAGACCTACGTGCTCAAGCGCTTCGCGCGCACGGGCGTGGCGCTCGCGCGCCGACACGCCCGCGTACAACAGGGGAAGCTCGACGTTCTCCAGCGCGGTAGTGCGCGAGAGCAGGTTGAAGCTCTGAAACACGAAACCCAAGGTGCGGTTGCGCAGCCGAGCCAAGGCGTTGCGGTCGAGTTGCGACACCTCGTCGCCCACCAGCCAATAGCCACCCGAGCTGGGACGGTCCAGACACCCCAGGATGTTCATCAGGGTGGACTTGCCCGAACCCGACGGTCCCATCACCGCCACTGACTCGCCTTCGCTGATGGTCAGCGAAACGTCGCGCAGGGCATGGACATCCACATCGCCCATCCGGTACACCTTGCTGACCTTGCTGGCCTCGATAAGGGGCTTGCCCATCCTCGCTCCTAGAACCGACGCGGACCACCGGGCGGCGGCCCGGCGCCGGGCAACATCCCGGTGGCGGCCGGCTTGAGGCCCGCCGGAAGAGTGGCGTCGCTGATGACCAAATCGCCGGGTTGCAGAGGGCCCTCTACCACCTCGGTCTTGGTGCCGTCGGTGGTGCCGGTCTTGACGCGAACCGGGCTAGGCACATCATTGCGCAACACCCAGACCGTGCGTCGATCGGGTGGCTCGTCGCTTTTCGCCGAGCCGCCCGTGCGTGCGGGACCGGCCGCTCCCGTTGCGGGTCCGCTCGAAGCGCCTTCGCCGCCGGAGCGGCGCCCGTGTGGAACTTCCAGCTTGAGTGCATTGACCAACTCAGGACTGGGACGAAAGCGAAGGGCCGCGTTGGTCACGCGCAAGACATCGTCCTTGTTGGCAAACACGAAGGTGACATTGGCGGTCATGCCAGGCCGCAGCTTGAGCTCGGAGTTGTCCACATCGATGACGGCGTCGTAGGTAACGACATTCTGCACGGTCGTGGCAGCGTTGCGAATCTGGCGAACCGCACCCTTGAACGGCTCGCCCGGGAATGCGTCCACGGTGAATGTGGCTTGCATGCCTGCGCGCAGTTTGCCCACGTCAGCCTCAGCCACGCTGGTGTCCACCTGCATCTTGCGCAGATCCTCGGCGATGACGAACAACACGGGCGCCTGCAGAGAAGCCGCCACGGTCTGGCCCACGTCCACGTTGCGCGAGATCACCGTGCCATCGGTGGGCGACACGATGTCGGTCAGGGCCAGGTTCACCTCGGCCAGGTGCAAGACGGCCTGGGCCTGTTTGACATTGGCTTGGTCGGCCTCGACCTGGGCCATTGTCGTTCCCGCATTGGACTCGGCGGTGTCGAAATCCGAAGGGGCGATGAGCTTCTCTTTTGCCAGGTTGCCCTGCCGCTGGAACTGCCGCCCGGCGAACTTGGCCTGCAGCTCGTCCTTGTGCAAGGTGGCCTTGGCCTGGGCATAGTTGGCGCGGGCGTTTTCCAGCGTGGCCTGAAACAGCCGAGGATCGATCTTGGCAACGACCTGCCCCTTCTTCACCGTCGAGTTGAAATCGGCGTAGAGCTTCAGGATCGAGCCGGAAACCTGGCTGCCCACCTGCACGGTGACCAGGGCCGACAGGGTCCCGGTGGCAGTAACCCGTGCGGTAATACGGCCGCGGTCAACTGCCGTGGTTTCCCACTGCACCTTGGGCTTCGCGGATCGCCGTTTCAGCATGTAGGCCGTGCCCCCGGCCAACGCCAACACCAGGACCACCACGCCCCAGAACTTCGTCGACTTGAGCCAACTCATGAACATGTCCTGCACACTATCTATCGCGGGCCCGCCGTGCGGCCAGCCCATTCCTGGGCGACGCCGAACTAGGCGGCGAAATGCGGTCCAGTTCATCCAGGTTGTCCACCATTCGCCGCAGCCAGCCCCGGAGGGTCGCGATCTCGTCCGGCGAAAAATGCGCCACCGCGGCTTTGCGAACCTCCTCCGCCACGGCCAGGCAGCGCGCAGCGAACTGCTCACCTCTGGGGGTCAGCACCATGCGGCGACGCCTCCGATCGGCGGGATCACTGTCCAGGCGAACCAGCTTGCGCCGGCTCAAGGCGGCCAACACCCGGGACGCCGTGGGCTGATCCATGGGCAAGGCAGCGAGGATCTCGGCCAGCGACTCTCCCTTACGTTCCACCAACGCAACCAGCAACCAGAATTGCTGGTTCGAGAGCGCCAGATCGCGCACCCGCATCTCCACAGCCTGGCGCTGCCGGCGTCGCAGCGCAGCCAGCAAGAGCCCAACCGGTACTTGCTTTGCTAACATATGCTGTGCTATATATTTCTCCATTCCGTCTGCATTGTCAACTGGGAAGGCCAGCTTTTTTCACCACAGAAGAGGTGTCCATAAATCGCCGCAAGAACGGTTTTCGGCCGTGCAAGTGATCGGAATCATTGGAGCGTCCAATCAGCGAGCGTCGATTTCTGGACACCTTAAGAGAGCACAGAGGTCACAGAGCCGGATGGGAAAGGGAAGGGTTGGATTCTTCGCAGTCCGAACCCCTTCTGCTTTTCCGATCTCTGTGTTCTCTGTGGTGAAAAAAAGCTAACTACAAATCCAGGTCCGCCTGTGCCGCATGCTCCATGATGAACTTGAAGCGCGCCTCGACGTCCTTGCCCATCAGCTCGGTCAAGATGCGGTCGGTCTCCGGGCCGTCGCCGACGGTCACGCGTAGCAACCGCCGGGTGGCCGGGTCCAGGGTGGTCCGGCGCAGTTCCTCGGGCTGCATCTCGCCCAGGCCCTTGAACCGCATGACCTCGGGCCGCGCGTTTTTCGGCAAGCCCGCCACGATGCGATCGCGATCCGCCTCGTCGAGCGCCCAGAACGTCTCCTTGCCGTGGTCGACACGAAACAGCGGCGGCTGCGCCAGGTACACGAAGCTGCCCTCGATGAGCGGGCGCAAATGCCGGTAGAAAAACGTGAGCAGCAGGGTTGCGATGTGATGGCCGTCGGAATCGGCGTCCATCATGAAGATTATCTTGTGGTAGCGCAGCCGTTCCAAGTTGAACTGCTCGCCCACCCCGCAGCCGAGCGCAGAGACCACGTCTTGCAGCTCCTTGTTCGACAGGACCTTCTGCAGCGACGCCTGCTCGGCGTTGAGCACCTTGCCGCGCAAGGGAAGGATGGCCTGATACCTGCGCTCGCGGCCCTGCTTGGCCGAGCCGCCGGCCGAGTCGCCCTCGACGATGAACAGCTCGCTCTTGGCCGGATCGGTGGATGCGCAGTCAGCCAGCTTGCCGGGCAGATTCAGTCGGTGTGAGATAGCGGTCTTGCGCGACACCGCCTGCGAGGCCGCGCGCGAGGCCTCGCGCGCCTTGGCTGCCAGGGTGATGCGCTCGACGATGGTGGTGCCCGCGGTCCGGTTCTGGTGCAGGAAGGTTTCCAGCGCCGGCCGGATGGCGTTGTCCACCAGGGCTTGCGCCTCCGGATTACCCAGCCGCTCCTTGGTCTGCCCCTGAAACTGCGGATCGTGCAGATAGATTGACAGAACCCCCACGATGCCTTCGCGTATGTCTTCCGCGGTCAGGTTGAGGTTCTTGGGCGCCAGACCCGCGTCGTCGAGGAACGAGCGCATGGCCTTGACGATGGCGGCGCGCAACCCCTGCTCGTGTGTTCCGCCCTGGGTGGTAGGAATGCCGTTCACGTAGGTGCGCAGTGTCTCCTCGTGCGATTCCGTCCACTGTAGGGCACATTCGATGCGCACGCCGTCCTCACGCTGAAAGTAGAAAACCTGCGGGACCGTGGCCGCCTTGCCCCGGTCAGCGACGATCTTGGCCAAGAAGTCCGCGATGCCGCCCTCGTGTTGCAGCACATCGCTGGTACCGGCGGCCTCGTCGCGGAATGTGATCTTGAGGCCCTTGTGCAAAAAGGTCTTGGCATCCAGCCGAAAACGGATGGTGTCGGCCGAAAACTCTTGCTTGCCGAAGACCTGCAGGTCGGGCCGGAAGAAAATGGTGGTCCCCGAGCCTCGCGCCGCGCCCCGTTTGCTCAGCTTGCTGGTCGCCTCGCCCCGCGCGTAGCTCTGCTCCCACTCGAAGCCGTCGCGCCGCACACGCGCCACCATCTCCTCAGACAGGGCATTGACCACCGAGGCGCCCACGCCGTGCAGACCGCCGGAATACTCGTACTGCCCGGAAGAGAACTTCCCCCCGGCGTGCAGCGTGGTCAGCACCAGTTCCAGTGCGGACTTCTTGAATTCCTTCTTTACGTCGACCGGGATGCCGCGGCCGTTGTCCACCACCGTGGCCGAGCGGTGATCCTTGTGTAGGGTCACCTCGATGTGAGTGGCGTAGCCGTTGATCACCTCGTCGACCGAGTTGTCCACGATCTCCCACAGCAGGTGATGGTAGCCCTTTGTGTCGGTTCCCCCGATGTACATGCCGGGCCGCCGCCGCACCGGCTCGAGCCCCTGGAGAACCGTAATGTGTTCCGCGGTGTATGAACTAGACGCAGCCATGGGGAAGAGAAAACATCCTAGTGCAAGAGTTTGGGCTGCTCATCCGCCGGCGCGGGCGGCTCCGGGAAGAGCACCCGCACAACGCTGGCCTTGCGAGCCAGACTGTGACCGCGCCCGCCGCGCGAGGTGACGTGGTAGCGGCCGGGGCCCACCGGAATCTTCTTGCCCGCGTCGGTCTCCACGATGAACACGGTGTCGTCCTTGCGCGCGCCCAGGGCAAAGCCCACAACCGCGTCTTCTTGGTCGAGTTTGATGATGGTGACCCCGCGGCCCGGATTGGCCAGTTCCGCAGCCTCGTCGGCTTGGCATAGTAGAGCACGGGCGCGGGATGAAACCACGCACAGAACATCCTTAGGACGCACCGGCAGCACGCCCACCACCTCGTCGCCCTCGGCGGGTTTGGCGAAACGACGGCCGGCGCGCGTGCTCAGTTCGCGCAGCGGATCGAGATTGAAGCGGAAGCCGTAGCCCCGCTTGGTCACGGCGATGGCCAGGGTTCCAGCCGGCACCGCCGACGGTCCTATGCCGGTAACCACCAGCGCTGCCACCACGCGCTCGCCGTCGCGGAAGTTGAAAAGCTTCTGCACCGGCTCGCCGTGCCCGGTCGAGGCAGGCACGTCGTAGATGCGACTGACGTAGCAACTTCCCAGATTGGAGAAGATGGCGAGAAAGTCCTTGGTGGAGCCACGCAGGGCCGCGAGCACGGCATCGCCCTCGCGCAAGCGGGTGGCTGACAGGTCCTTGACCTCGCGCGCCCGCTTGAGCCAGCCGTCACGCGACAGGATGACCGTGACCTCCTCGTCGACGATGAAGTCCTCGGCCTGGAATTCCACCTCGTCGCCGCCCCCGCCGCTGATCTTGGTGCGCCGCTTGTCCGCGAAGCGCTGGCCGATGTCGGCAATCTCGCCGCGGATGACCCTCCACAGCCTGCGCTTGTCCTTGAGGATGGCTTGGATCTCCTTGGCCCGCGCCTGCTTTTCCGCCAGCTCGTCGCGAATGGCCTGGATTTCCAGGCGCGCCAGCTTGTACAGCTTCATCTCCAGGATCGCGTCGGTCTGTTCAGCGTCGAGCTTGAAGCGATCCTGCAGCTTGGCGGCCGCGTCGGCCTTGCCCTCGGACTTGCGGATGATGCGGATGGCTTCGTCGAGCGCATCGAAGAGAATGGCAAAGCCCTGTAGGATGTGGATGCGGCGACGCAGCTCCGCCAGCTCGAACTCGAAGCGACGGGTAACCACGTCCTCGCGGAAATCCAGGAACTCACCCAGGATGGCCCGCAGGTTGAGCCGCATGGGCCCGGCCACCTCGCGATTCTCCGTCGGCACCAGGCAGGTCATGTTGACGTGAAAGGACAGCTCGAGCGGGGTGTGCTTGTACAGATACGCCACCACCAGCGCCGGATCCGCGCCCGGCTTCAGTTCCAGCACCACGCGCACGTCGTCGGTGGATTCGTCGCGTACGTCCACCAACATGGGAAGCTTCTTGGCCAGAATGACCTGAGCGATGCTCTCCACCAGGTTCGCCTTGGACACGTTGTAGGGGATGGAGGTGACGACGAGCTGCTGGCCGCGCTTGCTGTCCTCGATCTTCCACTCGCCGCGCAGGCGGACGGGGCCCTGCCCGGTTTCGTAGATCTCGCGCAGCTCTTTTTTGGAATTGATGATCTGGCCGCCCGTCGGGAAATCGGGACCCTTGATGTACCTGAGCAGATCCTTGCTCTCCAGCTTGCGATCGTCGATCAGCGCTACCGCGGCCTCGCACACCTCGCCCAAATTGTGGGGCGGGATGTTGGTGGCCATGCCCACCGCGATGCCGGTGCAGCCGTTGGCCAGCAATTGCGGAATGCGCGCGGGCAACACCAGCGGCTCTTGCGCGGTGCCGTCGTAGTTGGGCCGGAAATCCACCGTGCCCTGCTTGATCTCATCCAGCAGTTCGGTGGCGAGCGGCGCCAGGCGCGCCTCGGTGTAGCGGTAGGCAGCCGGCGCATCGCCGTCCAGCGATCCGAAGTTGCCGTGCCCATCCACCAGCCGGTAGCGCAGAGAAAAATCCTGCGCCATGCGCACCATGGCGTCGTAGCAGGCGGTATCGCCATGCGGGTGATACTTGCCGATGACCGCGCCCACGATGGTCGCGCTCTTGCGGAAGCGGGCATCGGGGTAGAGGTGCAGATCGTTGTGCATGGCGAAGAGGATTCGCCGCTGCACCGGCTTCAACCCATCGCGCACATCCGGCAGGGCGCGTGCCGTGATCACGCTGACCGCGTAGTTGAGATAGCGGCGCTGCGCCTCGTCGGCCAGGTTCGCGTCAGCCGGTGGCGGAGGTTCGTCGCCGCCCCCCTTGCCCCGGCCTCGTCCACCCCCGCCCTTGCCCTTGGCCAGCGGCAGGGCAGGCCTTGCACCGTTTTCGTCGAGAAGATCGAGTTGTCGCGGAGACATGAAGCTACTTGGGCGCCGCAAGAATAGCGGCGTGGGTCCCAAGTTAGGGGACGGCGAGCACAAGATCAAGTAAGGCGGTGGCCCGCGAGCCGACCAAGCAGCCATTCAGCCAAATAGCGGTGATGGATTCCATTTCGCTTGACGGCGATACGATCGAGGCTCAGGACGGTCTTGGGAAAATTGTCGGGGATAGCTTCCAGGACCGAGAGCTCGCGGTCGATGGTGTTGCGGTCCAGCAAGCGATAGGCGACTTGGAAGTATTCGCGCTCACCGTCCTTGTCCGCCACGAAGTCCACCTGTCGTTCGCCCAACTTGCCGACGTGGACTTGGTAGCCAGTAGTTAGAACATACCCGAACAACTTACGGGGCCATGCCTCAGCCGCCGCACAGGTTGCCCCGCATGGCGATGTTTGTGAGCACGTTGCCTCGTCCGGCAGCTGGCAGATCGTCGCATCGTTGGTATTCACGCAACTCTGGCCGGTTGGGCAGTCCGCCGATGTGTGGCAAGCGTCGTGGCACTTGCCCCAGGTGCACACCAGGGGCTGGATCAGGACGACAAGCGCAGTCGCTTGATCTTCGCTATGCCGCTCACGAGCGGCCAGCCTCGATCTCGGCCAGCATCTGATCGATGTCAGCGGTGGGAGCGCCCAGGGTGGCAAGCCGAGCCACCGGATCGATCGGCGCGGCCGGATTGTCGAGTGCGCGCTCAACTGCACCCTGCACCCATTCGCCTTTCGACACCCGACCACGCCGCGCAGCCTTGCGCATGCGCGCAGCGAGCGCCTCTGTGACCAGGATCTGAAGCCGAATGCTCATATGAGTGTGCTACCAGGACAATACCATACCAGCAGCTTGTCTGGGCCCAGCACGTCGTGGGCGCAAGCCCAGTGCGTGGCGTCAGATTGCCACCGTAAGAGGTCATTGCGAGCGACCAAAAAGATCAGGCTCTCTGGTGTCAGTCCAGATCAAACGTCACATGCACGACGGTCAGGATGTCCTTGTCCAGCGACGAAGTATCGTTGCGGCCCTCCCAGGAGGTTTCAGTCGAGTTGGCAGGATTGACGTTAATGACGCCCATGTCGGCAAAGCGCAGCTTGCCCAGTTTCGCGCCCCCGGTTTGCTCCAGCATGCTGGTGGCGCGCACGCGGGCATCCTTTGCGGCTGCCGCTAGCATCTCGATCTTCAGCTCGCCCAGCTTGGTGTAGAAATACAGCGGGTGCGACGAGGCGATGGGAACTCCGCGTTCGAGGAGCTGGGTGATCTCGCGCGAGATGCGCTCGACCCGAGTGACGTCACCGGAGCGCACGGTGATGGTCTGCGAGGTGCGGTAGCCTTTGAAGATCTCGCGCTGCACGCGGTCCTCACCGCTGCCGGAGGTTTCCGTCTGGTGCACTTCCTGAACGCTGGCCGAGGCCACCCGGATCTCTTCGTTCTTGATTCCCTGCTCGGTCAAATAGTTAAGGGCAGTGCGCACGTGACCAGCCAGGGTGCGGTAGGCCACGGTGCGATCCATGTTCTGCGTCTCCAGGCTGGCCGTCCACTCGATCTGGTCGGACACGATACGCTTCTTGGCCGAACCGGTGACCTCGATGGTGCGTCCCTTGGGCCGCGTCTTGGTTCGCTCCCAGGTGCTGGCTCCGATGATAGTGGCCACGACAAAGGCCACGCTCGCCACTGCAATGCCTGCTCCGCACGAACGGGTCACGACCGTTCCGTTTGACATGCCCGAATAGTATCACAGGTACGGGCGCCCGAATCGGGGCAACCGCAGGTCGCCCAACGAGGTCGCCCCTACCTCAGCTTTCCAGTTTCCTGCGCCTCCAGCCGCGCGGGGGCTGTTTGTCCCTGGCATCGGGGTTGGAGCGCGAGTTGTCAATCCAACGGAAACTGGGAGCCGGGCGCATGTCCACATGGATGAACCCCACCCGCGGATAGAAGCCTACCCCCATCCCGCCCGCATCCAGGGTGTGGACAAAGTTCCGCAGGTCGCGCGGCCGCACACCCGCAACTCGGATGTCGGCTGCCGTGCCGTGGAAATGGTTGCTGGTTGTCCTACGCTGAAAACGATAGCCCGAAAGCAATTCCATCGGCCGGCCGCCAAAGCGGTCGTTGACTTGGGAAAGGATGGTGAGCAGGCGCGGATCGATCTCGTGTTCCTCACCAGTGCGCCGACAGCGAAACACGTGGGCGATTTGCTTGGCCGCTTCCACGCTGTACGAGCCGTCCGGGTTGTAGATATTGGTCTGCAGTTCCTCTTTGTAGTTGATCGAATAGACCCGAATATCGCCCGAGGGCCGCGGCGCCGGACTAGTACGCAACTCGCTGTCGGGCACCACCCAACCGAGCAGGCTTCCGCGGCGAACCCGCCGCTTGCTGGCCTTGGCCGGCTTGCCGCGGTCCTTGGCAGCCGCGCTGGCACCGGATGACCGCGGCCCGCCTGCAGTAGCTGCCTGCACTACCCCCACATGCGCCAAGGCCAGGCTCAATCCGAGCAAGGCTGTCAGGGGCGACCTTGGCATGCCCTTATAAGGGTTGCCGGGACTTGAGGGTCTGTCAACCTAAAAAGGGTGGCGGGGCTCACAGACGTGTGGGCAGAAAGCGACATGCGGCCCGGTCTCAGCCCGGCTATTCGGTATGGGACGCTGCAGCCGATGGGTCTAGACATGCCAGATGAAGCAGCTCGATGTGGAGGGTGGCAGCGACGGAGAAGATGCGGTCGTCGCGATAGAATTCGCCGTAGACCACCCGGCGAATCCCGGAGTTGGCGATCTCCTTGAAACAGTTCCAGCAGGGACTTGCGGTAACGTAGACGGTGCCACCGTCAATCATGACGCCGTTGCGCGCGGCTTGCAGGATGGCGTTACTCTCCGCGTGGATGGTGGCGACGCAGTGGCCGTTCTCCATCATGTGCCCAGCTTCGGTGCAATGAGGCATGCCGCGGATAGACCCGTTGTAGCCGGTCGACAGGATGGTCTTGTCGCGCACGATCACAGCACCCACCGACTTGCGCGGACAGGTTGAGCGCGAGGAGACGACCCGCGCGATGTTCATGAAGTATTCGTCCCAGGAAGCCCGCTCGGCCATGCGCCCTCTCTAGCACGATTCTGCTAGTATCCGCCGACCCGTGGACTGGAAAAACACCCTCAGCCTCCCCAAGACCGAATTCCCCATGCGCGCCGACTTGGCCCGCCGCGAGCCCCTGTGGCTCAAGCGCTGGGCTGACGAACGCCACTACGAAAAGCTGCTGGCGGCGCGCGAAGCTGCCGGCGTGCCAGTCTTCGTGTTGCACGACGGCCCCCCCTATGCGACCGGGGGAATTCACTACGGCACCCTGCTTAACAAAGTGCTGAAGGACATCATCGTCCGCGCCCAATTTCTGCTGGGCAGAAGCGCGCGCTTCGTGCCCGGCTGGGATTGTCACGGTCTGCCCATCGAGCATCAGGTGGAGAAAGCGGCGGGTGGCCGCGCCAAGCTGGGCACGGCCGAGTTCCGCAAGCGTTGCGAGGCCCACGCGCTCAAGTTCGTCGACGTGATGCGCGCAGATTTTCGCCGCCTGGGCTGCGTGGGCACCTGGGACCAGCCCTATTTGACTCTGTCCAAGGGCTACGAAGCTACCATCGTACGCATCTTGGCGGCCTTTGCCCGCCAGGGGCTGCTCTACCGCGCCAAGCGGCCGGTACATTGGTGCACTACCCACCAGACCGCGTTGGCCGAGGCCGAGGTGGAGTATGCCGATCACAGCTCGCCGTCGATCTACGTGCGCTTCCCGCTTCTGTCCAACCAACCGGCGGTGGAGCGAATCTTCGGCACAGCGGCCGCCGCGCTGGTCATCTGGACCACCACGCCGTGGACCTTGGCCGCCAACCTGGCCGTGGTGGCCAACCCGCAACTCAGCTATGTCGGCGTCCCGGTCGAGCGCAGCGGCCGGCGCGAGTACCTGATCGTCGCGCGCGAGCTGGCCAAGACCTTCCTGGCGGCCTGCCATCTTCCCCCACCGCCCGAGAATGAGTGGATCGAAATCGCCGGCGACCGGCTGGCCGCCCTGCGCGGCATTCGCTACCAGCACCCGTTCGTCAGTGAGCCGCGCAGTGAGCGCGATTTCCGCCTTAGCTTCGCAACCCACGCCACGCTCGAGGCAGGCACCGGCCTGGTCCACACTGCCCCAGGCCACGGCGCCGAGGACTACATCGTCGGTCGCGCCGAAGGCTTGGAGATCTACGCACCCGTCGACGGCCGCGGCCGCTACACCGCCGAGGTTCCGCTTTGGGCGGGTCAGGCCGTGCTCGAAGCCAACCCCAACATCGTGTCCCATCTGGCCGAGACGGGATTCCTGCTCAACCAGCCGGGCGAGACCGTGCGCCACCAGTATCCCCATTGCTGGCGCTGCAAGCATCCGGTGCTCTTCCGCGCCACCAGCCAGTGGTTCGCGCGCCTGGGCGATCGGGGCGACGCCAATAGCCTGCGCGAAAAGGCCCTGGCCGAAATCGACCGCACCCAGTGGATCCCGACCTGGGGCCGCGATCGCATTCGGGGCATGATTGAGGTTCGGCCTGACTGGTGCCTGTCACGCCAACGCATCTGGGGTGTGCCCATCCCCGCCTATCTCTGCAAGGCCTGCGACGAGCCCTTCCTGCTGCCCGAAGCGATGGAGTTCGTGGCTACTGTCTTCGCGGCTGAGGGCGCCAACGCCTGGTTCAGCCGGCCAGTCAGCGAGCTAGCCCCGGCGGGCACGCGCTGCCCAAAATGCCAGGGCACCGACTTCGACAAGGGCGAGGACATCGTCGACGTCTGGTTCGAGTCGGGCGTGTCTTGGGCGGCTGTGGCCGACGGAGTATTGGTGCCCAAGGGCGAGAAGGTCGATCTGTATCTCGAGGGCGCGGACCAGCACCGCGGCTGGTTCCATTCGTCGCTGCTGACTGCGGTGGCCGCGCGTGGCACCGCGCCCTATAAGGCGGTGTTGACCCATGGTTGGGTGCTGGACGAGCGGGGCAAGGTCTATTCCAAGTCCGAGATTGAAAAGGCGCGCGCCGCGGGCGCAAAGACCGACTATGTCGAGCCGGGCGTGTGGATGGAAAGGAACGGCGCCGAGCTGCTGCGCCTGTGGGCCGCTGCTGCCGACTACCAGGCGGACGTGGTGTTCAGCAAGACCATCATGGATCAGTTGGGCGAGTCGTATCGCAAGATCCGCAACACCTGCCGCTACCTTCTGTCCAACCTGTACGACTTCCAGCCCACGCGCGATTTCTTGCCCGACGACAAGTTGCGCGACCTAGATCGTATGGCGCTGGGAGTTTTGCGCGACCGCGACCGGCAAGTGTTCGAAGCCTATCGCGCCTATACTTTTCACGACGTGGTCCGCCGGCTGGTGGACTACGTCGTCACCGTGTCGGCCGAGTATCTGGATCCGGTGAAGGACATTCTCTACTGCGAGGCGCCCAACTCGCCCAGCCGGCGCAGCGTTCAGACCGTTTTCTACGAGATGGTGCGTACCATCGCCACCTGGATGGCGCCCATCATGTGCTTCTCGGCGCAGGACGTGGCCGACGAGCTTCTGCGCCAGACAGGCGAGCCCTTTGATGTGCACGGCCAGATTCGGACCGAGCCGACGCCGATGGGCGATGCGGTTCGGCGCTGGCAGGATGATGTCCGGCCCCTACGCGAGCTCATCCTGGCCAAGCTGGAGCCCTTCCGCGCTGCAGGCCACAAGTCTTTGGAGGCCAAGGTCACAGTGCGACCGATCGCAGCCGAGCGAGGGCTTTGGCAGCGCGAGCTGGAGAACCTTCTTGAGCTGACCGTGGTGTCGCAACTGGAACTCGCCGCCGACACGGGCGCGACCGAAATCACAGTGAGCGCGGCCAGCGGTCCGGAATGCCCGCGCTGCTGGCGGCGCACCGGGTCGGCCTCTGGCTACCCTGCGGAGCCAAACCTTTGCACTCGCTGCGCCGCCGTGGTCAGCTTGCTGGAGCCACGATGAGTTCCACCAGAACCCGCAACATCCTGTTCACGGTCACGGCCGCAGTTTCGCTCTTCCTCGACCAGTGGACCAAGGTGCTGGCCCGCGCCCACCTGAAACCGCTTTGGGGGGGCGTGGTGGTCATTGATGGCTGCTTCGACCTGCGCTATTCGGAGAACACCGGCGTGGCATTCGGGATGCTGCAACAACTGCCCGGCGGCCGCATCCTGCTGTCCCTGATGGCATTGGCGGCGCTCGGCCTGGTCTTTCATTACCTGCGCCGCACAGATCCTGGCCAGACCTGGCTGCACCTGGCGCTGGGATTGGTGGGCGGGGGCGCGGTGGGCAACCTGGTCGACCGGATTCTCGTCGGCCGGGTTAGCGACTTCATCGTATGGCACTACCACGGCCACGAATGGCCTGCCTTCAACGTCGCAGACGCGGCGCTGGTGGTGGGCGTGTGCCTCATGGCGCTCGACATGATCGTCGAGAAACGCCGCACAACCGCGAGCGCGCGGCCTGAACGCGCGCGCGGCGGCCGCTAGCAACCATGCGCCCGATCCTGATCGACTTCGGGATCGATGTTCCGCTGCTGGGGCGGCTCGACGTCCCTTCCTACTTCGCCGCGCTCGCGCTCAGCTTCCTGGTTGGGCTTTGGATGATGCGGCGGGAAGCGCCCAAGCTCGGGTTGGACCGCGAGCGCATCTTCGATCTTTGGATCGACCTCGTTATCTGGGCAGTCATCGGGTCACGCGTCCTGCACATCATCGCCGACGGCCATTTCCACGACTATGTGAACCTGTGCGTGGACAACTTCAAGGTCGCCGCAACCGAGGCCAAGGTCGCCCATTGCAACGCCAGTTCGGAGTGCGGCTGGGACTACGTGTGCAACCTGGCCACCCACACCTGCCACCCGCCGCGAGATTGTCTGGCCATCTTCAAGGTGTGGCGGGGCGGCCTAGCCTACTACGGCGGGTTCATCTTCGCCGCGGTTTTCGGCCTCTACTACGCGCACAAGCATCGCATGGGGCGGTGGGTGGTGGCGGACTTGGCCGCGCCCTGGATCGCCTTTGGTCTGGCGCTCACCCGGGTGGGCTGCTTCCTCAACGGCTGCTGCTACGGCAAGCTGTCGCACTTGCCCTGGGCGGTGCGTTTCCCCGTGGGCAGCAGTGCGTGGGAGGCCCAGCGTGCGGCCGGCCTGATTCCCGAGGGCAGCCCTGCCCTGCCCGTGCATCCGACGGAGATCTACCTCGCCCTGCTCAACCTCAGCATGTTTCTCCTGCTGTATTTTGTCGTGCGGAGACGCAAGCGACTTGACGGTCAAGTCTTCGCCTGGCTGCTCATCATGAAGGGCGTACTGCGGTCCTTCGTCGAGATCTTCCGCGACGACGATCGCGGCGTGTTCTTCGGTTGGCTGTCCACCTCGCAGATTCTGTCAGTGCCGCTCGTCGCGTGTGGCATTTACCTGCTGCTCGGCGGTCTGCGTTCGCGCTGGCTGGCCGACCCGGCGCCGGCGCGGGAGAGCGAGTGAGGCCGAATCTCTTCACGCTGCACCTCGGGACCCACGGCCTCGACATCCATTCCTACGGCCTGCTGGTCGCCCTGGGCGCTATCGCGGGCGTGCTGTTGGCGCTTCACCAGGGACGGCGGATGGGCTTCGACACTGCTGCGGTTCTCGACTTGACTTTCTGGGCTTTGCTGGCCGGCATCGTCGGCGCGCGCGTCCTCTATGTGGTCCTGCACGTCAGCGACTATACGCGCCTGTGCGCGGGAACCGGCGCGTCCCGCCCTGCCCTGCGCGCGCTCGCCGACTGTGCGGCGCCGCTCTATGTCTGGCAGGGCGGCCTGGTCTTCTACGGAGGCGCCCTCGCAGCGGGCGGCGTGGTCTTGTTCTACGCGCGCCGGCGCGCCTGGCCCCTGGGCGACGTGGCTGACCTGCTCGCTCCCTCGCTGGCCTTGGGCCACGCCTTGGGACGCGTGGGTTGTTTTCTGGCCGGCTGTTGCTACGGCAAGGTCTCCCCGTTCGGTGTGCACTTCCCGCCGGCCAGCGTTGCCTATCACGAGTTGGCTGTCTCGGGTCTACTCGCGCCGGGCGCGCCCCTCACCCCGGCGCTTGCCCCCACCCAGATCTACGAGGCAGCGGGTGAAGGGTTGCTCTACGTCTTGCTTGTCGTCTTGCGCCGGCACCGACGGTTTCCCGGCTCGCTGGTGCTGGTCTACGTCATGGGCTACGCGCTCCTGCGCGCAGCCGTCGAGGTCCTGCGCGGAGATGCGGCCCGGGGATTTCTCTTCGAGATCTCCCTGCCGCGCGTGGCGGCCTGGCTCGCCCTGCCTGTCCACCAGCCTCTCGCGCTCTCCACCGCGCAGGCCCTCAGCCTGGCTCTCGGCACCGCCGCAGCCGTCGCCTACCGGATCCTGCGCCGCCGCGTCGGCTGAGCCGACATCATAGATGCCGCTACGCCCGCCTAGCGGTGCCCACCGCCTTGCCGAATGCCCACACATACTCGACCCCGGATGCCAACGAAACCACCAGCGAAACGTACAGCAACATGGTGCCCGCGACCTGGTAGTCGACCGAAACCCCAAGCCCGAGCACCGGGTAGCTGAAGTGTACCAGCAGCATGCTGATGGCCACCAATTGCAGCGCGGTCTTTATCTTCCCCCCAGCGCTGGCCGCAATCACCATGCCCTCGCTGGATGCGACACTGCGCAGGCCAGTGACGCATACGTCGCGCGCGATCAACACCACCACCACCCAGGCTGTAGCGCGACCCATCGCCACGAGAAACACCAGCACCGCCGTGACCATGAGCTTGTCGGCCAGCGGATCGAGGAACTTGCCCAGGACACTGACCTGACCCCGGCTACGGGCCAGGTAGCCGTCGAGGCCATCACCCGCCGAGGCCACCAGGTAGAGGAGAGCCGCGACGAAACTACGGACCGGGCTGAAATTATCTATGAAGTACAGCACCACCGGGACGATCAGCACCCGCACCATCGTCACGAGGTTGGGCAGATCCGTAATCTGGCTGCGTAGGTTCGCCATGTTTAGAAAGCAATACTACCCCGACGCCGGCGCAGGTGACATAGGCGTCGCCGGCTTCCCGCCCGGCCAGGCTCTGCGCGACTACGCGTCCCACCCAGCCGCAGAGCCGTTGCCCCAACACTGCCAGCGATTCTCCCTCGCTCAGGCGCACGGCCACCAACTCCTCAGCACCCGCGGACACGACCACTCGGCCCGTCCCGCGAAATTGCAGCAGGGCTGGCCCCCCGCCCGGCACACGACCCCACTCCCACACCAGTTCGTCGCCCCAAGCCACTACCTGTTCATCACGCAGGTAGAGCACATCCCGTTCCAGCGACAGGGCAAAGAGTGCACGGCCCGGACGCCAGTTTGAAAGCCACAGATCGCCGTTCCCAGCCAGGCGAAGGAATCGCCCACCCTGCGCGGTCAGCGCCTCGCCCAGAAGGTGTCCGCGCATTCGCCGCCGGGCGGGAAGCAGCTCAACTCCGCCGAAGGCCGCCAGCAGGGCGGACTCACGCACGTAGGTTTCGCTGCTGGCCGCAAAACGCACCACCCCCTGCCCGAGCCAGGCCAGGGACGCCGGCTCGGGCGCTGGTGCCAGCATGCGAGCCAGGGCAAAAGCCGAGAGCGACACAATCTCGCCTGACCCAGGTGCCGAGCCCGGCGGCGCGGGCATGACGACATCGAGGACCTGCGTGCGAAGCTCCGGCCTGGGTGTGGCCGGGCCCAGGTCAGCGGCGCGCGCATGGTCGGGCTCGACAGCGCCCAACCCTGCTTCCTCGGATGCGGAAACGGACGTGGTCGCCACCCGCTCCATCTCTGCGGCCAGTTCGTGCTGGCCCGCACGCCGGAAGGCAGCCGCCGCCTGCGCGCGTGCGCCGGTGCGCGCGCACGCGTACCCAAGATAGCTCCAGGCACGCCGATCCTCGGAACGCAAGCGCACGGTGGTTTCCAGCTCGCTCACCGCCTCGTCGAACCAGTCTAGCTTGAGGGCGATGAGGCCCAGATTGAGACGAATGGCCGCGTCCTCAGGAGCGATCTGCGCGGCTTCCCGGTAGATCTGGCGCGCCTCGGCCAGACGCCCCAACTTGAAGCGAACGAGCGCCAGCAGCTTGAGCACGCGCAGATCATGCGGCGCCTCCGCTTGCGCGCGCAGCAGCTCCAACTCCGCCTCGGGCAAGCGCTGCGCCACCACCAGCTCGCTGGTGCGATGGAGCTGCTCCCGCAGCACATCGTCCTCACGACCGGCGGCAGGTCCGGAGATCGCCGCCGCGGGGACGGACTCTTCGGGAAGGTGGATATCAGCAGGCACAGGTCATCGCAGCGCCACTGGCGCGGCTCCCTTGTATCGCTGCCATACAGAGTTTACATAGTTCTTGGTAGTTTCATAGGGGGGCAGGCCCTGGTATTTCTCGACCGCGCCGGGTCCGGCATGGTATCCGGCGAGCACCTTGATCGTCTCGTCGTCCGAGCAGACCAGGGCGCCGCTACCGCCGTCGCCCCGTCCCACGGCGGGCGTCCTGCAGAAGCGTTTGGCCAGCATCTGCAAGTAGCGCGCGCCACCCATGATGTTCTGGCGCGGATCCCACACGTTGGTCACACCCATGGCCCGCGCCGTGGCCGGCATGAGCTGCATAAGCCCGAGCGCGCCCGCACTGGACACCACGTTCGGGTCGTAGTCTGATTCGGTCTTGATCACGGCTCGGACAAGGGCCTGGGGAATGGCAAAGTAGGCCTGCTGATCGCGGATGTGGTCGTCGTAGCGCTGATAGCGCGCCGGGGAATTGTCGCGCGGGGGGACCAGGTCCGAATCACCCCGCACAGCCGATGCCTTGCCCGGCCCGATGCGAAACAACACCTTCCAGTGCCTGCCCACCGGGGGCAGGTTGGTGAACTCGCTCACTCCGTCAGCGCGATCGCGGGTCCACATCACGCTGTTCATTCGAGTGGCCGGTGCATGTTCGCGCGGCATCACAGAGGCATGTATTGTCTCGGACTCGGGAACCGCCCGCCACTTCGGCCCCGGGGTGGGAGCGTTGGTGAACTCTAGGTTGCCGTCTGCCCTTTGCCGCTGCCACACCGTGGCGTGCCCAGACGCGGGCAGCGCGAGCAAGAGCAGCAGCGCCCAACAGGCATGGCGGGACATAACCTGCCAATCGTAACACAGGCCGACGCTGGTAGCCCATTCTAACCAGCGCTCCTCCGTCGGATGTCCTCGGGCCTGTGGGTCTGGTAGATTCGCGCCGTCGTGGAAGCAGACTATTTGGTTCTCGGCTCTGGTTTGGCTGGCCTGTACTTCGCCTTGCGTGCCTCCGAGCACGGCCGCGTGCTGGTGGTGTCCAAACGCGGCCTCACCGACGCCAACACCCATCAAGCTCAGGGCGGAGTGGCCGCGGTGCTGGGTGCGGGTGACACACCTGAGAAGCATATCGAGGACACCCTGCGCGTGGGCGACGGCTTGTGCGACCTCGACATCGTGGACATGTGCGTGCGCCAGGGACCGCAACACATTCTTCACTTGGCCAACCAGCTCGGGGTGGACTTCGACCGCGAGCCCGACGGCCAGTTCCAACTCGCCCGCGAAGGCGGCCACAGCGCCCGCCGCGTCGTCCACGCCCGCGACATGACCGGCGCCGCTATTCACGACACTCTGATCGAGCGCGTGAAGGAACGCGGGGATCGCATCACGCTTCTGCCCGACTCGATGGCGGTAGATCTGCTGACCACCGCCAAGTACGGCGGACCCAATGCCGTCTTCGGTGCCTACGTCTATGACCAAAACCTGGGCGAGATCCGGACCTTGGTTGCGCGCGCTGTGATCGTGGCCACTGGGGGAGCCGGCAAGGTGTACCTGTACACCTCCAATCCCGACGTGGCCACCGGCGACGGAGTGGCCATGGCGTACCGGGTGGGCGCGCGGGTGGCCAACATGGAGTTCTTCCAGTTCCATCCCACCTGTCTCTTCCACCCGGCGGCCAAGTCCTTCCTCATCAGCGAAGCCCTGCGCGGCGAGGGTGGCGTTCTGCGGCTGATCGATGGCACCCCGTTCATGGCGCGCTACCACGAGATGAAGGATCTCGCCCCGCGCGACGTGGTATCGCGCGCCATCGACGCCGAAATGAAGCGCACCGGCGATGACTATGTCGTTCTCGACATGACCCACCTGCCGGCGCAGTTCTTGGCCGAACGTTTCCCCAACATCCACCGACGCTGCTTGGAGCTAGGCATCGACATGCGCACCATGCCCATCCCGGTGGTGCCGGCCGCGCACTACAGTTGTGGCGGCATCCTGGTGGACGCCAACGGACGCACCAGCGTCCGCAACCTTTACGCCATCGGCGAAGCCTCCATGACCGGCCTGCACGGCGCCTGCCGCCTGGCTTCGAATTCGCTCTTGGAAGCCCTGGTCTACGCCGCGCGAGCCGCGGAAGACGTGCGCGATGCCAAGGTGAACCGGCCGCAACAGGTGGCGACCTGGTACTCAGGCGATGCCACGGCCGCCGACGAGGCGGTTTTGGTCAGCCACACCTGGGACGAGATCCGCCGCCTGATGTGGAACTACGTGGGCATTGTCCGCTCGGACAAGCGGCTGGAGCGTGCTGCGCGGCGGATGCATCTCATCCGCGAGGAAATCCGCGAGTACTACTGGAACTTCCTGGTGAACCGCGATCTGCTCGAACTGCGCAACATCGCGCTGGTGGCGGATCTCATCATCCAGAGTGCGCGGCGGCGGCCCGAGAGCCGCGGCCTGCATTTCAACCTGGACCATCCCGACCACGACCCGCGTTTGGCCAGGGATACGGTGCTGGCGCGTGGCGACGGCCCAGCCATCTAACACACACCCTAATCCCGCGACAAGCGAGGCGCAGGGGCGAATCGCCCCGGAAGGACAAGCCTTTCCATGATCAAGCCGCGCACCCAATCGGAGCGATCGGTGGTGGTCGTGGACGGGTCCTGGTTGTTTTCGTGGCCGTGGCCGGAGTGACTACCGTCGGCCACGACCACGGCCACGACCTCTTGTGGCTAGCGCGGGATCGTGGACACAGCAAAAAGCCCCGGCGGGGATCTCCCGTCCGGGGCTTGCTCGACCCTGTGGGCCGCGAAAGGACCTACTCTAGCTCGTTTGTGACAGTCGGCTGATAGCTGCCGGTCACGTCGCCATTCGAGTTGATACCGCCCTGGCGCACGAACGTGGCCAGCGTCGAGTCGCAGTCCAGGTCGCCCTTGGCGTAGGCGGTGAAGACCGCGAGGGTGCCGGTCAAGTTGCCGCTGTATCCAGGAAGGTAGTTGTGCGCGTCAGGTATGGAGAAGTTGAGGGCCAACCAAACCCCATCACTCCCCCAGCTCGGCGAGTTGCCGGGACATCGCTGACCCGTCTGACAACCGCATTCCGTACCGTAGGCGAAAGCCGCCGATGCTCCGGGGAACTGCTTGGCCAGCACGCCGCCGCCGGATCCCATATGGTCAGTCTCATAGTAGGATAGTGAGCCTGCCCATTCCTTGTTGAGGTGGCCTACCGCCTCAGCCGTACGTGACTTCTTCACGTAGCGGGTGAAAGCCGGAATCGCCACTGCTGCCAGAATTCCGATGATCGCCACGACGATCATCAGCTCCACCAGGGTGAAGCCGCTGCTGCGTTTTCGAGACTTGATGGTCATTTTTGCTTGCCTCCTGGTTGCTTCAACTTTGCACCCAGTGTGCCACCATGGAACCAATCGCGTCATGCGAGCTAACAACTGGTGATCACTATGGAAAGAGGGAATCGTCTGGAGCCGTCTTCAGGGTTGCAGGGTGACAAAGATGGGGTTTGGGCAGTTCTGACTGACAAAAAGAGTCAATACCGGGTAGTCAAATGTACTTCCGGCAAGCCAGCCGATGCCCCGAAAAGACTACCGCCCGTCGTTGAGGACGCGTACGCCAGGCGAGTCGTGGGTGATTACCAAGAAGGTCGCGTTGGAGGGGACGCCCGACGGCACGGGGCCGCCATCATCTCCGGTGTTGAGGTTACACGCCGCCACCGCATAGAACCAAGGGACGTTCGGCGTTGCGGACCACGAGCTCGACCCGATGGGGGAGGGAAGCACGCTAGTTGCGTCGCCGGCGTTGACCAGATAGGTGCAATAGAGCTGTTTCCAGCGGGGTCGCAGGCCGATCCGGCTCCACGAAGTGGGATACGGATTGATGCTATGCGGTGTGCGTGCCGATTCGAAGGTCGGATCCGTGAGGCTGGTGACGGGATAGTACCCAGTCGCGTCGTCGTTTGCGTCGTTGGTCGCGCGCACCGAAACATACGCGCCCGCATCCATGAAGTAGAGCTGCTCCTTGGATGATAGCTCAGCCAGCATGGCGTGCGCCTCTGACAGCCGCGCCCGCGCGACGTAGCGCTTGTACCCGACCGTGGCGATTGCGGCCAAGATGCCGATGATGACGACCACGATCATCAACTCGACCAGTGTCGTCCCCGGTGCAAGGCTGCAGCGCTGGCGATTCCTCACAAGATCCATTGTAGTCCCTGGGAGCCAGTCGCTTCAACGAATAGAAATTGACTCACGGCGACCGAGGGAAGGGAGCCACGCCGCGAACAGGTTTCCGAATTCGCGGTCCTCGATGCACCCGGCGCGCATCAAAGTCGCATTGTACGCTTGCTAGAGGCCCCCTATACTGGGTCACCAACTTCGCATTGCGGTAACACTTCGTACTGGCAGTCGACACACCCACCCGGTTTTTCCAAGGAGGGTTACTTTGGCACTCACGCTAAGAATCGGCCAACGAGCCGTCTATCCCTCGCGCGGCATTGCCGAGGTCATCAGCGTGGAGAAGCGCGAGATCGGTGGCAAGGTGCAAAGCTTCTATGTCCTGCGCCTGGCGAACTCGGATCTGAAGATCCTTGTTCACGTCGACAAAGCCGAGCAGGTTGGCATCCGACCAGTTGCGGGTGCCCAGGAGGTGGACGAGGTCCTGCAGATCCTGCGTGAGAAGGCCGCCAGCTTCGAACGCCATCCTTGGAACCGGCGCTATCGTGCCTACATGGACAAGATCAAGTCGGGCTCGCTCTTCGAAGTGGCCGAGGTCTTCCGCGACCTTCATCGGCTCAAGAAGACCAAACCGCTCTCCTTTGGCGAGCGCCGCATGTTGGATACCGCGCGCGGCCTGGTGTCGCAGGAGCTGTCGGTGGCCCGGTCCCTCGATCGGGCCACGGTCGAGAAGGAACTGGATTCGGTGCTCAACGAGGGGCAAGCCTAGACCCACCGACATGACGTCCGAATCAGGGAAGCCTGAATCCCTCGACGAGAAAGAGAGAGCGCTGGCGCAGACGCAAATCGAGGATCTGCGCAGCCAGATCGCAAGTCACGACTACCGCTACTACGTGCTCGATCGTCCGACCGTTTCTGACGCCGAGTACGACGGCCTGATGCGCGAATTGCGCGCCCTCGAACAACGATTTCCCGAGCTGGTCACGCCTGCGAGCCCAACCCAACGGGTGGGCGGCAAGGGTTCCGCGCTGTTTGCGCCGGTCGAGCACCCTTCGCCCATGCTGTCGCTGGACAACGTGTTTTCCACCGAGGAGTTGCGGGCGTGGCTGGGCCGCCTGCAGCGCACGGTGGGCACTCGCGTGGGGAGCCCGCCGGCTTTGCCGGCGGCGCACCATCGCGGGAGGGTTGGCGAGGCCGAGCGAAGCGAGCGGGGAGGTGGTGGCAGGTGGGGGGCCGAAGGGCGAAGCGAACCCTCCCAGGGTTCCCATGTCAACGATCTGGATTTCGTGTGCGAGCTGAAGATCGACGGGTTGGCAGTATCGCTGCTCTACCAGAATGGCGTCTTCGTGCGCGGAGCCACGCGGGGGGACGGACGCGTGGGTGAGGACATCACTGCAAATCTGCGCACGGTTCATCCGATCCCGGCGCGCCTCTCGGGCAGTCAACACCCGAGCATGCTGGAGGTCCGCGGCGAGGTCTACCAGCCGATTTCGGTTTTTCTCCGCCTGAACCAAGAACTCACAAGAAGGAACGAACGACCCTTTGCCAATCCCCGCAACGCCGCGGCCGGGAGCCTGCGCCAGAAGGACCCCGCCGTGACCGCAGCCCGCGGGCTGAGCTTCTGGTGCTACGGCACTGACACGGGTGCGGGCCGGCCGGCACGCGCCGAGCGCCACTCTGGCGACTTGGAATACCTCCGCTCGCTCGGCCTACCCGTCAACCCGAACATCGAGCGCGCGTCCACCCTGGAGCAAGTGTCCGGTTACTGCGCCAAATGGCAAGAGCACCGCCACGACGTCGACTATCAGATCGACGGCGTAGTCATCAAAGTCGACCACTACCGACAACGCGAGTCTCTGGGCGCCACTAGCCGCGCCCCGCGCTGGGCGGTCGCCTACAAGTTCCCGCCCGAGGAGCGCACCGCCCTGGTGAGACGCATCGCCGTGCACACGGGCCGGACTGGTCGAGTCACTCCCTACGTGGAATTGGAGCCGGTGCATGTGGGCGGGGTGACGGTAACCTCGGCTACCCTGCACAACGAGGACGATCTGCGGCGCAAGGATGTGCGCGAGGGGGACATCGTCATCGTCCACCGAGCCGGTGACGTGATACCCGAAGTGGTCGGCCCGGTTCTGGAAAAGCGGCCGCCCGGAACACCAGCGTGGACCTTCCCAACGCAATGCCCGGCGTGCGACACGCCGCTCGTGCGCAAGCCAGGCGAGGCAGACTGGCGTTGCCCCAACCGCAAAGGATGTCCGTCGCAGACCGTGGAATGGCTGTGCCATTTCGGTTCGCCTGATGCTCTAGACATCGAGCACCTCGGCTATCAGACGGTGACTGCCCTGGTGGAGCGCGGCTGGCTCGCCGATCCCGCGGACCTATACGCCCTGGACGCGACGCACCTGGTGCAACTTCCAGGTTTCGCGGAAAAATCGGCCCAGAACCTGCTCGACGCCATTGCGGCCTCGAAGCAGCGACCCTTCTGGCGTTTGCTGGTGGGTCTCAACATCCGGCGCGTGGGAGCGCATGTGTCGCAACTTCTGGCACAACGGTTTCTGTCCCTCGACGGACTTGCCGCCGCCAGTCTCGAAGCTCTGCAGGCGGTCGAGGGCGTGGGGCCGGAAATCGCCAGCGCGGTCCATGAATGGTTCCGTGACCATGAGAATGGCGCGCTCATCAAGAAGCTGGTCCAGGCTGGCGTGCGGGTTGCGGACGAGCCAGCCGGGGGGCCTGTCGGTTCGCGTCTACTCGACGGCAAGATCGTGGTCATCACTGGCACCTTGCCGACTCTCTCGCGTGAGGAGGCCGCCGCCCTGGCCCAGCAAGCCGGCGCGCGCGTGACCTCGAGCGTGTCCAAGAAGACCAGCTTCGTCGTGGTCGGGCAGGAAGCCGGATCCAAGCTCGCCAAGGCTCAGGAACTCGACATTGAGACCATAGATGAGGCGGAGTTTCTTCGCCGGCTCGGCCGCATCGCGCCGCGCACCCAAAAATGAAAATGAGCGCGCTAGTTGCCGAGAACTCCATCACGTGCCATTCTGCTTCCGTGGCTTGCGTCTGGAGTTCCGCCGAGTATGGCTGCGAGGGCTACGCGTTTCTCTCGTGAGTTTCCCGAAGATGAGTCTCGCTTGCCGGCACACGCAGAGGTCTTGATCCATGGGGATGCGCCTTGGTCTGCTTAGCCTCGCGGATGCCAACATCACCCGCGTCGTCCGATCCCCATCGCTCGCCTGGCACCTCATCACCCCAGCCACGCCGGCGCCGGCCGGAGTCGCGCAGCACGCGAAGAGCACCGCGCGTGGCAAGAAGACCGCCAGCACCAAGCGGGCCAAGGCGAAACCCCTGCGCGTGCTGGACTTGGCTGCCAACGAAGGCACGCGTTGCGATCTCGAGAAGTCGTGGCACGGCATCCACTACCTCCTCACCGGCAGCGCCTGGGAGGGTGAGCCGCCGCTAGATTTCCTTGTCGACGGCGGACGGCAGGTGGGCCGAATTGACATCGAGCATGGGCCGGTGCGCGCGTTCCGCGCGAGCGGGGCCCAAGCCATCTACCAAAGCCTGTCTAGTCTCAGCCCCTATGAGTTGCGCAAGCGTTTCAACGCCCGTGACATGGCCGCCAAGGAGATCTACCCCGACATCTGGACCGGGGCTGCGCTTGAGGAAGACTCGCTCAGATACCTGATGGACAATCTGGACAAGCTGCGGGCCTTCCTGCGCCAGACCGTAGAGGCGAAGCTCGGGATCGTGGTGTTTCTGGTGTAGCCAATCAGTTCGGGTCCACCGGGTGCAAGCCGGTGGAATCGATGCCGCGCAGGTAGTAGGTGGGATCGGTGGTGAAGACGGTGAAGATGCCGATGAACATGACCATCAGGCGAATGAAGAGCGGCTTGTTGCCGTACACGGTTTCGAGGCGACGCTTGCGGACCTTGTCGTCTGGCTCGGCGAAATGCTCGAGGAAGCTGCCATCCAGCAAGCCGCCCCTCTCCTTGCGGGTCACCGCCGCAATGCCACCCGCCGCGCAGTATTCCATGATTTCCAGGACAAGCTGGCGGCGTAATTCACAGCTCGCGATCGCCGAGGTCAGCAAGGCGACCGCCCCCCATTCAGCCTGCGCCCGCCCCACGGCTGCCAGGGCAGTGAAGAGGGTGTTGGTGACGTCGTCCAGCCGGTCGAGACGCTGCTCGCGCAGCATGCTCATGAGAACGACATTCTTGAAGAGCTGCGAGATGAGCAACACGCACGCCTCGCTGTCAGGTGCGCTGGCAACCTCCTGGGGCCGCAACTGGTAGTTGGGCAGGAAGAGGACGCCGAACGCTGTCTCAAAGAAATCGTGCTGGTCGGTCGGCGGCCGCTGCACGGCGATGTCCATGGTGTTGTCCAGTCGGTCCGCCAGCTTGCAGTGCAGAAGGTCGGGCATCTCGGTCGCCTTGTCCAGTACCTGGCCCAGATACTGGTAGTAGGTCTGGTTCTCCCGACGGCGCAGAAGCGCAATGCGCTCACCCAAGAACCAGCGATGGTCGGCGTCGATCTTGCCGAGGACGCGGGCGAACTCCGCCTGCACGCGAGTCCACTCCTGGGCGCCCAATTCCTCCGCGGTCAGATCCTCTTCTTTGTCGTGCAGAAGCGCACCCAGCAGATCGAGCATGCCGGGCTCAGGCATGATGCGCGCAAGCATGGCCGCGGTGCGCAGGCAGTGCAAGACGGCTGCAGGGCCGCTTTTGCGTCGGCGCTCCCCGTATGCGCTGCGAAGGTAGCTCAGGGTTTCTAGCAGCGGGGCATGGTTAGCTACCCGCGCAGGACCGAGAATCACGCGCAGCAGTGCGCCCAGGTCGATCTTGCGGGCAGACAGGTGCCAATTGATCGTGGCCGAAAGGGCCAAGTGGCTTTCCACCGTGATCCTGGTGCGGGCCGCATCTGGCCCGAAGATCCCGGTCAACATCGAAAGGTTCCTCCTCGTGCGCGGGTCGAAACGCCAACCGTGATCCTCCGGCGTGCGCAACTGCAGGTCGACTGCTCCATCTGCTCCCAGAAGAATACGCGCAAGCGGCCTCGCGGGCCAGCTGACGTGATATGGGAACCCTCAAAGGGTTCCCATGCCCTCCCGCGCTCTGGCTCCGGCGGGCAAAGCCCGCCTTCGCCTACGCGATCATGGGAACCCTCAAAGGGTTCCCATGCCCTCCCGCGCTCTGGCTCCGGCGGGCAAAGCCCGCCTTCGCCTACGCGATCATGGGAACCCTCAAAGGGTTCCCATGCCCTCCCGCGATGGTCCGCGGCGAGCAAAGCTCGCTGGCTCCCCACGCGAACACAACTTGGCAACCTTGGGGCTCGTGCCGGCATCTTTGCTATGAATGCTCGCGCTCGTTCGTCCCCAACTGACCATGGGCCAACTCCCGGCGTTCCCCGACTTTGCGCCCCTCGACATATCGCATCGAGGCAACATCGACGACGCCCTTGCGGCCGAGCCGCCCGAGGTATCGGAGCTGAACTTCGCCGAGATCTTCGCCTGGCACGGTGTGCGGCAGACCCGAATCAGCGATCTTGACGGTGCGATCTGTATCTTCATCACCCGGCATGGCAAGCGCTGTTTCTGCCCACCCCTGCGCGCGCGGGAGCCGGCGGCGGCCATGCGCCGCATGCTGCTGTGGCTGCGCGGGCAAGGCGAAGAAGGGTTCGTGTACGGCCTCACCGGACGCCAGGCTGCGGACGCGGAAGCGAGCGGCGAGCTTGTGGCGGAGGAGGACCTGGACAACGCGGACTACGTGTACCGAGCCCAAGACCTGATCCTTCTGCCCGGCCGCAAGTACGACGGCAAGCGGAACCACATTCACAGCTTCGTGCGCAGCTACGACTTCGCCTACGCCGAGATCGATGCCCGGTCCCTGCCAAGAGTCATCGACTTTCAGCGCCGGTGGTTCGCCAAGCGCGGCCGCACCGACCTGCCCGCGCTGGCGGCCGAGGATCAAGCCATCCATGAGCTTCTGCGCCACTATCAAGATCTGCCAGTGACCGGCGCCACCGTCAGTGTCGGTGGTCGCATCGAAGCCTTTGCCATCGGCGCGCAGCTCAACCAGGACACGGCCCTGGTCATCGCAGAAAAGGCCAATTCCGAGATCCGCGGCCTCTACCAAGCCATGAACCAGATGTTCTGCGAGAATGCGCTGCCACGCTACGCCTGGGTCAATCGCGAGCAAGACGCAGGCGACGCGGGGCTGCGACGGGCCAAGCTGTCGTACTCTCCGCACCACATGGTGGCCAAGTACCGAGCGCGTCTGGCGCGATAGTTTCTAGAGCTTCTTCTTGAACAGGTCTCCTAGCGTGCCCAGCCGCACCGGCGCGCGAGCCGCGTCGAGATCTTCCTGCGACACCACATCTGCGCGCTCGCCCACCCCCAGTGAAACCCGACGGCGTTCTCGATCCAGAGCCAGCACTGTCACTTCCAGCGTGGCACCCACCTTGGTCAACTCCCGCGCATTGCGCGCCGGCTTTCCCCCCGACAGCTCGCCGATATGCACCAGACCCTCGATCCCCGGCGCCAGCTCGACAAAGGCGCCGAAGGACTCGACCCGCGTGACCCGGCCTGAAACCCTGGTTCCCGATGCAAACCGCGTGGCCACATCGTCCCAGGGATCGCGCTCCAGTGCCTTGAGCGACAGTGAGATGCGCTCGGGTCGCTTGGGATCGTCGGTCTTTTCGATGCGCAGGATCTGGACCTGGAGTTGTTGGCCCAGTGTGAGGAGGTCAGCCGGACGCACCCCGCGGGAGAATCCCAGCTCGGACGCCGGCAACATGCCCTCGACCCCGCCCAGGTCGATGAACGCGCCAAAATCCTTGAGCCCGACCACCACGCCGGGCAAGACCGCGCCTGGCACCAGCTTGGCGCGAAGCTTGTCGGCGCGTGCGCGCGCCTCGGCTTCCAGTAGCGCGCGCCGCGAGACCACCAGGTTGTCACCGCGCCTGTCCACATCGTAGCGCGTGATACGGAACTCCAGCTTGCGACCCACATAGGCGCTGGCGTCTTCCACGTGGCGCATTTCTAGCTGCGAAATTGGGCAAAAACCGCGCACGCCCGCCACCAACACCTCGACACCCCCTTTGTTCACGCCGGTCACCGTCCCTTCCACGGCCAGGCCCAGTTGCGCTGCCTGCTGCAGCTCGGCCTTGGCCTCGGGTCCGCGCGCCACCGCGGTGCGACGCAGGACCACGCAACCCGACTTGCCCATGCTCTCCACCACGCGTGCCTCGATCTCGTCGCCAACCTTCACCGTCAGGTTGCCGTCCTGGTCGCGCAACTGCTGCAGATCAATCATGCCTTCGGTCTTGCCGCCCGCTAGCTCGACAAAGGCGGCCTCGCGGCCTAGCGACATAACGCGGCCACGCACCGAATCACCCACCCGCACTTCGTGCTCAACCCTTCGCGCGTCCTCGCCCTCAAACTCCTTGAGAAGCGCGGCGAAATCTTCTTCTTGGGGGGGCTTCATGGCCCCCTTCATAGCATCACGCTGGCTTCCGTGCCGGCCTTGGGAGACGACATGCGCCTGCGCGAGTCTGATGGGAGAGACAAGACCCTTACCGAGGCAAGACCAAATGATCTATGCTGGTGTTTGGTTCAGCCGCAGGCCCTGGAGTTCAAGCGGCTGGCAGGAGAACCGATGATGAAATCAATGGGTCGGACGAAAACCCGTCCAGTGCCGCAAACAACTGCCGGAGTGCCCGCGCCCGTCGATGAGATTTACCAAACCCACGAGATCCCCGCCGTGAGTGAAAAGGCGCCCGCGAAGGTGCCAAGCGCAGTTCCCCAACAGGTGATTCCCATCGAAGAGACCGTCCCCGTCCAGTCCTGCATTGAGCGCACGCTGCTACATGAAGTCCTGCGCCAGCAGTCGGCGAAAGAGGACGAAGACCACGGCAAGGGCCGCTGATGCGACGATCCCTCGACAGCCGCAGGAGGTCGTGGCCGCCGTCGTCGCCGGAGTGAATTGCACGATCCGCAGAGAAGCGTAACCTGACTGCATGCCCACTGCGCTAACCCCCCAGGCGGCCCTTCTGCGCGTTCTCATCACTGGTGAAGGCTACGCGCTGGATCTCACGCGACGGATAAGCGAGTGGACGAATGGCAAGATGTTGCTCGACGACCAAGCCTTCTATCCCGCCGTGCGCGCGCTTGAGGCCCACGGCCTGGTAGAAAGCTACATGAGCGAGCCCACCGGTCAGCGCGGTGGGCAGCCGCGCCGCTACTACAAGCTCACCGCCGCGGGCCAGAAGGCGGCGCTGGAAGTGTTGACCGCGTCGCTAACCGGCCAGGTTGTTGCCTGAGTTCACTTGCCGAACAGGAAGAAGGCTGCAACCGCCGTCGCGGCCAGAGCCGCCACGACCACAGCCAGAACTGCCTTGTGCGATCGGGCGGGGACCGCGCCTTCTGCGGATGCGCTCTCGTCCCGGGCAGGAACGCGCTTGGCGGTGCGGGCGCTTCGCGCGGATGTCGTTGGCCGAGTCGTGCCCGCGGCCGTCTGCCGCGCCACTGCAGCACCGCTCGCGCGGGCAGGGCCATTCGGGTTCATGCGCGTGGCCTCGCCCAGCGTGGGTCGCGCCCCTGGCAGGGTCGCTTCGCCGACGGCGAACTGGAAGTCGAACTGATCGAAGAAACCCTTCAGTCTCCTGGCCATCTCGTCGTACTGGTTGGGAGTGACGGGAAAGCTGTTGGTGCGAAAGCGCTTCTTGTAGGTGTCGGCTACCGCGGCGTAGGGGCGCAACTCGGCCAAGCGATCGAGCTGGTAGGCGGTTCCGATGACCACGGTGGGACCGCCGCCCTCGGGAACGATCGACATGTGCTGCATGGCCAGGCGGCCCCCGTCGGTGGACTCCTCGGTCGGTGCCGACAATTCCAGTCGGCAGATTACCGGCCCGACAATCGGCTCCTTGCCAACGGTGTACTTAAAGACCTCCGCCAGGGCCACGGACTTGCCGGCATACACGGTGAACTTGCCGTCTTCCATGGAACCTCCCGATTATAGCTGAAATCGACCGAGCCTATGAGAAACCTCCGCGCAAGGCAGGCATCCAAACGTCAGGGTAGATCAGAAATGCCGACGCAGATCGTGAATGACAACAACTTCCCCTCCCTGCTCAAGAGCGGGATTGTATTCGTCGATTGGTGGGCCCCCTGGTGCGGGCCGTGTCGCATCTTTGGCCCTATCTTCGAGAGAGTCGCTGATCATAACCCGGAGGTAGTATTCGCCAAGGTCAACGCGGAAGACCACCCAGACTTGGCGGTTTCCTTCGGCATCCGGGCGATTCCCACCCTCATGATATTCCGCGACGGGATCTTGGTCTTTGCCCAGGCCGGGGCCGTCCCTGAGGAGGTCCTGCAGGCACTGGCGGACCGGGTCAAGGATCTGGACATGGAACAGGTGCGGGCGAAGCTCGCCGCGCACGCCAAGATGAAGAACTGAATTCTCGACTTTTGAGCAACGGATCCTACCCGCGCCCACCGGTGCGGGCAGCGATGGCTTCGAGCGTGCGCTGCCAAAGACAATACGCGAGCGCCTCGACGCCGGCGTTCGGGCCGGCAAGACGCACGGCCTGTACGTGAAGCAAGATTGGTAGTTTTCTCTGCAGGGTCGCGCGCAGACTTGCATCCAATCGCTCGGCCACTGATGCCGCGACTTTCTGCAGAGACACGAGCGCGGGTGCCAGGACATCTTCCTCCTTGACGGCGAGCCAAGCGAAGAGCTGCCGTGACCGCTGTCGATATTCCTGCCGCGCACGCTCCTCGTCGAGCAGTCCCGCGCGCGCACAGGCTTCCCGGCAGCGCCGCGCGAGTTCGACCCGCGCTTCCAGAATCAGTCCCAGCCCGCTGGCCGTGGCGTCAGCCGCGCGCACCGCGAGGGCCACGCGATCGGCCTGCACCGTGCCCTCGTCTTCGGCTTGCAGAGCGGCCAGGACCAGCTCGCTGCTGGCCTGAAAAAGCTGCTCCACCGCAGGCATGAGTGCCGCCCCGCCGTAGCGCGCGGCCTCGCGAAAGTATGCACCTGTCTCCAGGTTGACCACGTCGCCACGAGCGTGAACCGGCACCAGGGCGCGCCGCACGCGGCGGGTAAAGGCTTCGGCCTTGCGCTCGGAACGCGCATGGGCGCGCACGCGCAAGTGATGTCGTCGGCCCGGCTCGTCGAGATAGGGCAGAAAAAACCACGCGTCGATCTCGCCCGCGCCGAGCGCGGCCTTGACCGTCGAGCCCACAGCCTCGAAAAGCACGGCGCTCTGGCGCTCGACCGCACCGTACAGGCGAAAGCCGAGCCAGTTCTCAGCGGGCTGCGCCTGGGCGGGGGGCGGCACGCGCCCGGCAGTGCGGGTTGCCTCGATGGCAGCCCTGACGTCCTCGATTTCGTCACCATCGGGGACATTGGCCACGGCCACCACCGCTTCGACGCGACGACCACCACGATCCGGCAGGTCAGCGAGCGGTGGCCAGATCTCGAAAACTCGGCTGCCGGCAAAACGCGCCAGTTCCACGCATGCGCCGGCTGCACGCAGATCTAGACAAAGCAGCTCGTCGCCCTCGCCCGCCTGCACGGCAGCGGGAACGCGGTTCTGCCGACGCCAGCGCGCGAGCGCGCTTGGGCGCGCAATCCCCACGGGGGAAGGAACGCGCCAACTGGCGGGAGCCACCACGAAGCCGTCGAGCACCACGCGCGGCAGGAAGCTCAGCCCGGCGAGCGCGCCCCATGAGAACGCCCAGGGAGCGTGTTGGCGCGCGAATGCCCAGCCGGCCAGCAAGCGATAGATCCCGGACGGCGCGGTGGCTGAGCGGGCGCGATGCAGCGGACTGGGCGCGATGGGCTGCGACGTCGAATCTCGCAAAGCCAACCGCTCGGCGGCGGCAGGATCCGCGACCAGGGCAAGCTCGGCCGGGGTTTTCGCCGCGCCCTCGGGCCAGCCCGCCAGCGCCAGCGCGGCCTCGCGCAGGGGCGGATGGGCGCACAGATCCGCCAGCGCACGCGACGGCGCGTAGGCCACATCCAGCGCTTTCTCGCCGGGACGCGCCCGCGTCTCCGCGGCGGCCAGCTCTGCCAGCGCCTCGCGCATCGGCGCGCCGAGCGCGCCGGCAAAGCGTCCCCAACTGGCCCCTGCGGGCGCGTGCAGGCCGAGCAACCAACCGGTGCCGGGCTGCGTGCGCGGCGGTTCGCAGGCTGGTGACAGGAACAGCTCGAAGGTCGGCGGCAGGCCGAGCGCAGGCAAGATCGGGTCCAGCGTTTCGGGATCGAGCGTGATTTGGAGTTCGCCGGCTGCGGCGGCCTGTGCCACGGCCTCGGCCAAGAACGCGAGCACCTCAAGTCCGCCGTCGCCTCCTGCCAGGTCCTCGTCGGTCTCCGCCAGCGCGCTGCCGTAGCCGCCGGTGGCCAAGGCCGCCAGGTCCAGTGCGCCCGCGCCAAAGACCTCGACCATGGAATCCATCTGCTCGGTCAGGCCTGCGTCGCAAGCGCGCTCCGCCACCGGACCAGCCAGTGCCTCTTGCAGGCGTAATAAGAGCGGCGCACACGCTGCCGCCCGCGCAACCGCCCGCCGCGAAAGCATCGGCTCGCCGCGCAGGCGGTGCCGGAGCGTGCCCGTCACATCGGTCGCCGAGTCGCTGGCGCCAGGAAGCCCAGCCAGCACGGCGCGAGCTGCGGTCACGTCAGTCGGCGAGATACCTAGGAGTCGCTGGCGGATCGGATCGACCAGAGCATCGACTGCAGCAGGCAGGTCCCCTAGCCGCTGGGCGAGCCACGGCGCCGGCGGCTGTCCCACCAGGGGCGGCGCAAGATCGTGGCAAAGCACACCGCGGTCGATGAGCACAAGCAGCAACTCGTCCACGTCGCCTGCCTCGCCGCTGGCCGCGGCCTCCACTGCCCTGCCCAGCGCAGGCCAATGCGTCCATTGCTTCGCATGCTCGATCACGGCGGCAAGCACGGCATCCACCTCGCTGGAGCGCACCTCGAGGCCATCGCTGGCAAAACCCAGCCAGACGGCCTGCCCGCCCGCAGCCATCAGCGAGGGTGCAATTCGTAGGCTCACATGTGGCAGAATCTCCGGCTCCGCGAGCAGCGCGCGCCCCAAGGCGGCCACGCGCTCCCAGGTCGGCGCCAAGACAGCCTCAACCTCGTCAGTCGCAAAGCGCGTGCGCGAGCCCAGCCTGCCCATGGCCACACCCGCCAACCAGCCGGCGGGCGTGGGTCGAAAAGCAGCGCGGCGGGCGTAACGGGAAAACGCAGTCGCCGCAGCGGGGCTGGGTTCTCGCTGCAGCGCCGTTGCCAGATCCGGACTGGCTAGCTGCACCGCCAGTGCGCCCAAGTGGTGCCGCCGCAGAGCCGCTCGGGGATTGCGCAGTCCGCGCACCGGAAGCAAAGGCGCACGCAGCAAGAAGCGCGAGATCAAATGGAACGACATGGCCGGGAAGCTACACCACTAGTGCTCTCTGTGTGGAATAGGTAACCAGCACCCGATTGGATCGCGCTCCAGGAGATCCTGGTCAGCCCTCCGCCAACAGTTGCTCGACGACCAGGCACAGGCCGGCCAGGCGGGCGCCGCCGCGGCCCGCTCCGTAGGACTCGGGCACCGGAATCCGCATACGCGGCAAACAGTCTTCGACGGTGCCGGTGCGTTTCTTGAGAACCGCGCAGGCCAGCGCCCGGGCGTCGTAGCGCGGCCGGAGCAGAAACACACCGTCAGCCGCCAAAGTGTCCACCGGGAAATGACCCCACGACACGATGACATCACTGGGTCGCAGAAACGCCTGCCAGCGCGCCACGAAGGATTCCCAGCTTTCGCCCGCCAGAAGTGCGCCGCTGCCCATGCGAATATGGAAGGGCGTGGTCGGTGCCAGGCTATGGCGGGGAGCGACTACCGCCTCGAAGGTTTCGCCGGTGCTCGGCCGGCGCGCCAGCCAGTGCACGATCTCGGCCGGGTGGCGCGTCGGTGCATGGCGCGGCCAGGTATTGGCCTCGCCGTGCACGCACAGGATGTCGGCTCTGCGCTCGCGCAGAAGCGGCGGGATCGGACTACGCGGCGGCCGGTGGTCGCAGCGCGAGTAGAGGCGATGGCGGCTGCCTGAACTGGCCTGGGCGTAGCGAATCTGCATCTCCACCATGGCGTGGAAAGGCCGCAGCAGCATCTGGAAGCGCTCGCGATCGCCCTCCAGGTGGCCGAGCACGTGGGCCAGTGCCTCGATGGTGGCCATGCAATGAAAGGCGGGCTCGCGCCGAATGGGATTGTAGGCGCTCGCCTGCGGCGGGGTGAAGCGCAACTGCGGCAGGCCTAGTAGTGCTGGGTTGGCCTTGAGCAAACGCTGCGCCTGGCCCCAAGTGCCGTCGACCAGGATCAGCGTCATGGGCTGGCCAGGCGTCACGGATTCCACGTCGCGCGCTGCCGGCCCGGGATAGATGACGTGCGCCTGCCCGCTGGCCAGCGCTGCTTGCACCACCGGGTCGTCAGAAAAATCGATGCCCACGCGCAGCAGGGCGCCGGGCAGGCACAGACGCGCGATGCGCGCGGTGCCGATGCCCACGTCGCGCTCGCGCGGGTGTTGCAGGACGATCACGCGCGTGCGGGTCTGCAATGGCGTGATATGGGCACAGTAGCAGACGGTGGTGGGCCGGCGACAACGCTCGCACAGGGCGCGCGGCGCGGGTTCGGCGGGAATGGCCGGGGCGCGCCTTGACGGACCGAAGGGCGGAATAGACTCGGGCACGGATCAAGCAATAGTACAGTGCTATGGCGTTGAGGGGACTGCAATCAGCGTCAATGCGCGCTGATCTCGTGGGTCAATGCCCAACGCGCGGCGGGCGAGATCCCGCGCCCGCTCTGAGTTTCCTGTCGCCCGTGCGGCCCGTGCGGCCGCGATGAGAACATCGGGAGTCTGAGGCGCACCAGCCAAGGCTTCATCATAGGCCGTCTGCGCGTCGCTCCACTTCCCCTGCCCTGCCAGGGCATCACCCAGTAACATGAATTGGGGCCAGGTCCGGGGCTCGCCAAGCAGTGACTGCCGCGCCACGTTCTCGGCGGCACCAAATCGACCGAGAGAAAGCAGGGCCCTGCCCAGACCCAGCCACGAAGGTCGATGTCCAGGCGATCGTGCCAAAGCGGCTGCAAAAATCGGCACCGCACGGTCAGGCCTTCCATCCAGCGCCGTTCGTTCGGCGTGAAAGAACAGAGCGTCGGGATTCTCAGGCTGAAGATCCACTTCAGCGGCGAACAGATCAGCATCGGATCGCCAGGCAGGCAAACGAAACTGACCATACACCGTCCATGAGGCCAGCAGGGCCACCACGGAAACCAACACTGTTCGCGGTCGTGTCCCCGCGAGCACACGTGTCAGCGCCAGACCGCCAAGTGGTGCCAGACAAAACATCGGCAGGTACCAGTAGCGCAAGGCCGGCCAACGCAACCGCATCACCGGCAACAAGGCGATCATGGCCGCGCACACCAACCCTGCGGGCAGCCACGCGCCCTTTCGCCCGCAATTGGCCACCGCCCACGTAACGCACGCAAGGGCCGCGACGACCAGGACCAGCATCCCCCACCGCTCCGGCCCCCCCTCGGGAACCGCCACCACAGCTCGTGGATCGAACCCATGGACCAGTGAAAGCTGCTCGCCGAGCCGCGCAAGCTGTGATACGAGGTCCAATTGTGTGCCTTGTTGAGGGTGCAGGCCGAGTCCACCAAGGGCTCGTACACGGAGGGCAACAACCGCCGCAAACGCAGCTATCACGGCAGCCAAAGGCCGTATGGTGAAGTGTCCGCTGGTAGACCGGGTGCCCAGCCCCGCCGCCAGCGCCACGATCGGCGCGACCAAGAGGGCGTTCTCTTTGCACAGGAACGCAATTCCCACGAGAAAGAAGACCAACAGCATGCGCGACGCCGAAATCGGCGAGGGTGACGCCAGCAAGAAGATCGCCCCTCCGAGAAAAAACGCCGCCAGCAAATCGGGCCGAGCGGACACCCAAGCGACCGCTTCTATTTGCACCGGCAAGAGGGCAAACGCTGCTGCTGCAAGGGCTGCCGCCATGAGGCTCGACCCCAGTCGCCGCGCGGTTCCCCAGACCAGCGCCGTCGTCAGAACGTGAAGTGCGACGTTGATGGCGTGGGCCCATATCGGACTCGGTGACAGAGCCCATCCCCATCGAAAGAATACCAGCGCCAAGGGCCTATACATCCAACCCTGGCTGCCAACCGACGCCCCCGAGGAATAGTGACCGGTGAAGATCTGCCAGAAAGGGGTTTCTCCCCTCACCGCTGGGTTTCCGGACAGCAGAGTAAGATCGTCCCACACATAGGCGAATCCGATTGTCCGCGCGTAGGCCGCCGCTGCGAGGCTCATCACCAGGGCTAACCAAGCGAACCGTCGAAGCATAGGGCTTTCGATGAGTTCTCTTCTGCGTCGGATAGCCATCCCTCCGTGCGCCGCCCCGCCAGCCGGCGGCTCTCCCGGGGTCAGCGAGGTGGATCCGGGTGCCGGCGGGGTGCCGGCGGAGGGTCCGGGAAGGTCCCTGGCGAGCACAGGGCGCAGTCTACCCCATCGCGTGCCCGCCGAGGTCAGTTCGCTTCACCGCGGCCCTGCTTTCCCCTGCTGACCGGGATCGGCTTTGGTCCAATCGCAGCGATAGACCCTCATCACGGAACGCACCGGTTCGACCGTCAGGCCGGTGATCAGAATTGCGGCCATGGACCTGGCCTGGGGCTTGAAATCGAACTCGCTTGCCTGGTTGTCCGCCACGTCGGCCGCAAACACCGGGGTCAGGAAGCCGGCCTGCCCCAGGTTTGGGAACCAGTTCGGGAAGATAGCCAGGAAGTCCGGCTTCTTCTTCTTGAGATAATCGAGCGCGCCGTAGTTCTCATACCCGACCCGCTGTTTGCTACGAAAGTCCACGACCTCCGGTGTCACGAGCCCGATCACGTCGAGTACCCTGCGGTCCGCAAGATAGCCGATCGCCCCGACGTCGTTACAGGCAATCACAGCATCCACCGGCGTGTTTCGGTTCAACCACTTGCCGATCGCCACCTGCATCCGGTTGATTGAGGACTCGGCCTGCGCGGTATTCGCCGAGTTGGCAATCGCGGTTGAGACCGTGTTGAACCCAGCCAAAGCCAAGAGCCCGACCAGCACCGCGGTCTTCACGCCCCGGCTCCGACCGGCCATCGACCACAACTGCCAGCCGCCCAGCACGGCAAGTAGCACTGCAGCAGCCACCGGTGCGCCCAGGTAGCGCCCATTCTGGAACGCAGGCGAGACAAAGGGCGCAACCATGCCCAGGATAGGCGCATAGAGCAGGGCCACCAGCAGAATCAGCAGGCTGCCCCAGCCCCGGGCAAACTGGATTGCGGCGGTGACGATGCCGGAGAGCGCCAGGAGCACAAGCACCGGGTTCGCCCGCCAGAGATGCGCGACAAACCCGCCGAAGTATATGAGCGGCGCATTGAATAGCAGGAGCCTGACCTGTGCCGTGTTGCCCGAGGCAAGCGCCGCGAACAGGCTGGTCCGGCCGACCTTGGCCACGTAGGTCTGGGGAAACAGCGAGTGGGCGAGCGAGAGGTTCAGCGCGAAGTAGGGAACGAGCAACACCAGGTAGACCGCCAGCCCGCGCCAGAACAACGCTTTCTGTCTGAAGGCAAGCCTGCAGACGATCATGTCCGCAATCGCGAGACCGGCCAGGCAAAATGCCTCAGGCCGGGCGTAGACCGCGAGGGCAAAGAGTATCCAGGGCCGCAGACCGGCGACTATGGACGATGGGCGCTCCTGCAACCCGGCTGCCCGGAGAAAGTAGTAGATGCCGGCCAGGCAGAGAAGTACCGCAAGCGTCACCTCCATGCCTGAGACCATTGCCCAATCCAGCGGGCTGAGCAGAACCAAGGCCAGACCTGCGGCGAGCCCGGCCCACTTGTTCCGGGTCAGGAGCAGGAGAATCCGGCCCGCAAACACCCCGGCCAGGAAAAGGAACCCTGCGCCCAGCAGCTTGGCAATCCACACCATCCCGGCCGCGCTCGGCTGAAACAATTGGAAGAACGCGAGAATCAGGGTCCAGCCCGGCGCCGAGGAGCCGGCCACCGGCTCGCCCCTGTTGAAGGCAAAGCCCCAGCCGCGCGCCAGACTCTGGGCGAACTTCAGGTGAATCCACGGGTCATCCAGCGGAAAACCCAGCGCACCGTTCCGGCGAAGCTCCACACCCACGTAGAGCGCGAATGCCGCAACGACTGCCCCGGCGACCACCAGCACGTGCGCCCGCGGGACGCGCAAAGCTTGGGGCCAGCTCTCTGCCGCCACCGTCCCCTGTTTTCCGGCCTGGAGTTCGCGTATCTGATCCCCCTGGCTCGGGCCGGGTTTCTTCATCTTATCTAACACAATAAGCCTGTTCGAAGGCCTAGCCTTGGCCCTGCGTTCGCGCTAGGCGCAGCACCGCCGCGAAGAAGCCGTCGCTGCCGTGGCGATGGGGGAAAACCTTCAAATACGTTCCGTCGCCCAGACGACCTGCTCGCTCTTTGCCCCAGATCTCCTTGAGCGGCATGAGCACGAAGTCCGGCCGCTCGGCCAAGAATCGCTCGACCACCGATTCGTTCTCCTGCCGAAGAACTGTGCAGGTGGCGTAGACCAGTCGGCCGCCGGGCGCCACCAGCGGCGCATAGGTCACCATGAGAGAGATCTGCTGCGCTGGAAACCCGTCGACGGTCTTGGGTAGAAGCCGCCAACGCGCCTCAGGGTTGCGTCGTAGGGTGCCGAGGCCCGAGCAGGGCGCGTCCACCAGGACGCGATCCCATGCGCCCAGCTTGGCCTCCGCCGGCAGCTTCGCCCCGCGCACCTCGCGCGCGGCCACGTTCGACAGGCCAGCGCGCCGGCTGCGACGGCGCAGTTCTTCCAGCTTCTTGCCGTTGGAGTCAAGCGCCAGAATGCGACCCTGTCCATCGAGCAGTGCCGCCAGTGCCAGGGTCTTGCCGCCGGCGCCGGCGCAAGCGTCCACCACGCGGCCACGCGGGGGCGGCGCCACGGCTTCGGCCACCAGCTGACTCCCCTCGTCCATCACCTCGAAAAGGCCGTCACGAAATGCGGACAGTCCGAAGGCATTGACCCGCGTCTCGAAAACCAAGCCGGTGGGCGACAACTCGGTCGGCTGCGCCAGCACGCCCTCCTCGGCCAGACGCACAACCAATTCCTCACGCGAAAGCTTGACCCCGTTGCTGCGTACGGTGAGGGGAGCCCGGCCGTTCATGGCCGCGGCCAGCCCGAGCGCATCAGCCTCGCCCAGATCTGTCACCAGGCGGTCCATCATCCAGGTCGGATACGACAACCGTAGGGCCTCGCGCTCGAGGCCGGCGCTGCGGCCCAGGCCGGCATCGTCCGCGGTGACCATCGCCAGATCGACATCCCGACGCAGAATCCGCCGCACGTCGGCCTTGGCAGCGTCGACCGGCAAGCCGTTGCGCAGCTCATAGACGATGAGCTTGAGTTCCTGCCGAGCCGCCGGCGACAGCGGCTCAGGCATACCCCGCCCCTGCGCCGCCGCCAGCAACTCGTCGACCACGGCCTCCAACCGTCGCTCCCAGCGCACCAGCCCGTACACGGTTTCGGAGATCAGCCTGCGATCGCCGCTGCCGAGTTGCCGGTTGGCGCGAAACGCGGCCGCGATGATGTCGGTCAGAAAACCCCACTCCGCACGCGCCTCGGCCGCGATCTCCAAGGCCAGGGCACGCGCTTGCCCGCCCAGCCGGCGCACCGGGCACCCCGCTCTTGACTCATTCATCGGATTGGCCTTGCTGATCGCCACACTCAATAGCCTAATCCGAATCCGTAGGGGAAAAGCGGCGCGTAGCTTGCGTCGCCCTGGTTGATCGGGATCTGCGACGACGATCGCGGCCAGGAATGGGACAGCTTGCCGGTGGGCTTGAAGTCACCGAACAGCACGTCGGCCACGCCGTCGCCCTCGCTTCCGGGCAGCCAGACCACCAGCACGGCCTGCACGCCGGCAATGACCTGCTCGATGGGCAGGGGCCGGCCGGTGACAAGAACGACCACCACCTTCTTCCCCGAGGCCTTCGCCGCCGTGATCAGGCTGACGTCATCGCGGGAAAGGCCCAGCTCCTTGCGGTCACCAGTGCCCTCGGCGTAGGGCTCTTCCCCGACCACCACCACGATTGCGTCCGCCGCATCCGCGCCCCTCACGCCGGGCGCGAACTTGACCTTGCCCCCCACGGCGGCCTTCTCGATGGCCCGCAAGATCGTCGTGCCGGGCGTGACGTTGCCACGCCTGCCCGCCCAACCTGTGGTCCAGCCGCCGCACTGGATGCCCATGTCATCCGCCTTGCTGCCCACCAGCAGAATGTGGCCATTCTTCGGCAGGGGCAGCACCGCATCTTGATTCTTGAGCAGGACCGCGCTTTGCCGAACTGCCTCGCGCGCCAACGCCCGGTGTTCGGGCGAGCCCAGTTGGCTGGCGTACGCCGGATCTGGGAAAGGATGCTCCCACAGTTTGAAGCGCGCTTTCTGTTTCAGGATGCGACGGACAGCATCGTCAATGCGCGCCATGGGCACGCGGCCCTTCTTGACCAGGTGGCGCAGGCTGGAGACGAACCACTGGTAGGTGAGCGGTACCATGGCCATGTCGACGCCGGCATTGATGGCTGCCTCGATCTTGGAATCGTTCGAACCAGGGAGGGTGTCGATGGCTTCCCAGTCGCTGACCACGAATCCCTCGAAGTGGAGCTCGCCTTTGAGCACGTCGGTGATGAGATGCTTGTTCGCGTGCATGGGGGCGCCGTTCCAGCGCGAGAACGACACCATGATCGAGCCGACTCCTGCCTTGACCGCCGCAGCGTAGCCGGGCAGATGGATGGCGCGCAGTTCTTGCTCAGAACAGATGGTGTCGCCTTGGTCCTTGCCCCCGGCGGTGCCGCCGTCGCCGAGAAAGTGCTTGGCACAGGCGAGCACCCCCTCGGGCTGGCCTGGCTCGCCCTGCAGACCCTTGACCATGGCTGCGGCCATCATCTCGGACAGCTCGGGGGTTTCGCCAAAGCCCTCGTAGGTGCGGCCCCAGCGCTCGTCGCGCGGCACGGCGATGCAGGGAGCAAAGGTCCAAGGGATGCCCGTCGCCAGCATCTCCAGGGCTGCGGCCCGTCCGACCTTCTCAGCCAGCTCGGGGTTGCGGGTGCAGCCCATGCCGATGTTGTGCGGGAATATGGTGGCGCCCCTCACCAAGGCGTTGCCGTGGACCGCATCCGTGCCCCAGATGATGGGAATACCCAGGCGCGTGCTCAAGGCTCGGGTCTGAATGGAGGTGACCAGCTTGACCCAGTTCTGGGGCGCGTTGGGCTCAGGCAGCGAACTCGCGCCGTTGAGCACCGATCCAACGTATAGCTTGCGTACATCGTCGGTGTTCTTGGCTAGCTTCCAGTCGATCTGGGTCATCTGCCCGATCTTTTCTTCGAGTGTCATCTTGCCCAGCAGTTCCTCGATGTCGGGGGTCGGGACGCTGGCACGGCTCGCAGCAAGCTGGCCCGCGGATGGTCCCGGCTGCACGCCGATGCAGCCAAGCACCCCGAAGAGCGCGACAAATAGGGAGCGGGGAGCGCCGGCGAAAGGGACGACTTGATGACGAGGGAATCGCATCGCGAGACACAGTACACCGGTCAAGGCGCAAGCGGGAAGGCACCCGCGTCCCTCGCGCTTGCCGCGGTACGCCTTGATGTGTCCACATTTCTATTTAATAGTGTCTACATGGATGTGGGCGTTCGCAGGCTCAAGCAGCATCTTTCCGACTACCTTGAGAAAGCAGCACGCGGGGCAATCATCCGCATCACCGACCGCGGGAAACCCAAGGCCGTGATGGGCCCGTTGCCAGGGGCACTCAACTTGGAACGCGGCGTGGCCGAGCGATGGATTTCACCGGGGCCAGCAACGGGCAGCAGTCCACGCCCCGCACGCCGCCATGCCGCTTCCACTTCCAGCGCCCAAGTCCTGCGCGAGGATCGGGACCGATGAGCCTCTACGTGGACTCAAGCGCCCTGCTCAAGCGCTACGTCGACGAGCCGGAGAGCGGAGCCTGTGAAAGCTACCTGCTCGCGGATCCGGTGTGGATCACCGGCCGACACACCTGTGTGGAAGTGCGGCGGAACCTCTCCAGGCTCCTCGCAGGCGCAGCCCTGGCTGACGCGCGAGAGCAGTTCGATCAAGACTGGCAGCGCATGCATGTGGTCGAACTGGACCAGAGCACATGTGATATCGCAGCGGACCTAGCCGAATTGACCGGCGCGCGCACGCTGGATGCTCTGCACCTGGCAGCCGCCAACCGTGCGGGCAAAGGGGCGATCACCCTGCTCACCTTCGACATCCGGCAAGCCCAGGCCGCACGCGCGGTCGGTCTCACGGTGGTCGGGGCGTAGCCATAGCAAGAGCGCTACTTCCGACGCACAATCTCGAGATCAGGGCGCAGGCCCAGGACTGCGCCATAGCGAAGCAGTCCATCCATCTCGGCCGTGCCCGGGTCCACGGACGCACGCAGGGGAGCCCGCAGAAGCGCGTGCTCCAGCAGTCGCTCCGGTCCATGGACGTCGCGCCGCCAGCGACTGGTGCCGCCATCGAGCACAGGCGATACCACCGCCAGCCCAGCAAGCACGATCGCCGCAACCATGCGTGCCCGGCCCAGGCGGGCTGCCAGCTCTGCCGCGCCTGCGCTCATGGGGACGGCGGCGGCCATCAGGGCCGCAGGCAGGCCCGCGCGAGTGGCCTCGAAATGCAGCCCGCTCTGCGCCGGCCAATAGCCGAGCAAGAGTGCCGTGACCACAGTGAACCCGAACCAGAACGCAACCAGCGGCGCTCTTCTGAGCAAGGCCAGCGTACCCAACCCAGCCAGCAACGACCCCACCACACCCAACTCGTCGCACAGCTCGGCCGCGGTCCCCACCAGCGCGAGGTGATCATGTATCCCGGCAGGCCAGAGGCCGGCGAGTAGATGCCGGAGGTCCACCGGGTTTCCCGCGGGCGCCACGCTGGCCAGCGTCGACCCGCCGAGTGCCGCGACGAAGAGCAAAGGGGCCCACAGTGGCCAGCGCTGACCCCGGCGCAACTCCCACAGCCACAGCCCAAAGGCCAGTGGCCACAGCAACGGACCGGCCACCGGATCCACCCCAGCGGCCAGGCCTGACAGGCCTGCCAACGCGAAGCCGTGCCGCGCACGGCCCGCTGCGCGCAGAATAGGTAGCGCGGCTAACCAGGCCCCTGCCAGAAGCGCGAGCGTGGCCGACGCCGCGCCCGCCGAAGTCCCTGTCTGAAACACGGCCAACGACAGACCGCCTGCCAGCGCAGCACCTGCGGCAAGAAACGGCTCGTGCAAGAAATCGCGCGGGCCCTGACGTGCGTGCGCTGGCGGGCGGAAGGCGGCCAGAAGATCCGCACACAGCCGGCCCAGCAGCGCGGTCGCCAGTGCGGCCAGCACTGCTGCCCCCAGATTAGCCCGCGCCGCCAGCTCGCCCAGAGGGAAAAGGGCGCCAAGACGCAAAACCAGGAGAGCCAACCGCGTGCCCGGCTCCGGTGAGGTGGCACCGAGCGATGCGGCCAACCCAGACGCCGCCGCAACCCGATCCAGCCCCAGCGGCGTGCCCGCGCAGTAGACCACCAGCGACCCAACGAAGAGAGCTGGGTCCAGGGTTGGCCAGGTTCGTCTCGCCATGGGTCGATCCAACGCGAAAGTGAGCCCGCTGTCGAGAGCCTGTTCGTGCGATCGCGCTGACGTGCGATCGCGCTGACTTGACGTCCGCGGTTTGGCCGTCTATGCCCGAGAGGGTGCACATCATCCGAGGCCG
>Ga0182017_10000207_pt1 | contig 45935 bp, 36 predicted proteins | sample 712E3DmetaG_FD_120492 | JGI IMG/M metagenome (GOLD analysis project Ga0182017, IMG submission 120492) | Permafrost microbial communities from Stordalen Mire, Sweden - 712E3D metaG | ecosystem: Environmental > Terrestrial > Soil > Wetlands > Permafrost | place: Sweden: Stordalen | collected... | reverse complement strand
TCTGTGGCGTCGTTCGCGACACGAGGAGGAACAGATGTCTGAAGAGGGCACGCGGCCCAGCAAGACCTTCCGGATCTTCGTCAGCTCCACGTTCAGCGACCTCAAGGCCGAGCGCGACGCCCTCCAGCGATACGTCTTCCCGCGCCTGCGCGAACTGTGCGCGAAGAACGGCGCCCGCTTCCAGGCGATCGACCTGCGCTGGGGAGTAAGCGAAGAAGCGGGCCTCGACCAGCGAACGATGCCCATCTGCCTGGGCGAGATCGAGCGCTGCCAGAAGGTCACGCCGCGCCCCAACTTCGTTGTCCTGCTGGGCGATCGATACGGCTGGCGTCCGCTGCCGCCCGAAATCCCGGCCGCCGAGTTCGCCGCGATCGAACCCAAGGTGGCCGCCGCCGACGACAAGGCCCTTCTGGAGACCTGGTATCGGCTCGACGACAACGCTGCGCCGCCGGTCTGGTGCCTCCAGCCGCGCCACGTTGATGTCGATGAGAAGGCGACTCCCGAAGCCCGCAAGGCCGCCACCGATCGCGAGAAGGCCGAGTGGGCAGATGTCGAGGCCCGCCTGCGCGCCATCCTGTGCAGCGCGGTCGCAGCCGCCGGCTTCGACGAGAAGGCCAGAGTCCGATACGAATCCTCAGCCACCGAGCAGGAGATCCTCCGCGGAGCCATGCAGGTGCCCGACGCAGCGGGCCACGTGTTCGGCTTCTTCCGGGCGCTCGATCGCGAGCCGACCGAAGCCTCCGGCCGGGACTTCTTCGATGGCGCCGTCTCGGACGGTCGCTACGTTGTCGACCGCGAATCGCACGATCGCCAGACGGCGCTCAAGGACAAAAAGCTCCGCCCGCTCCTGGGCAAGAACGTCCACGACTATCGCGCGAGCCTGACACCTGACGGGATCACCACCGACCACATCGGCTCGCTGCCGGACGACTACGAAGCCTGCCGAGCCCTCCTCGATGACCCCAAGGCGACGGGCACGCTCTGCCCGGACGTCTGGCGCAGCCTGGGCAGGCTGATCCGAGATGAGCTGGATATGGCCGCCAAGATCGACCAGCAGAAGGCCGAGATCTGGGCCCACGAGGACTTCGGCCGCGATCGATGCGCCCACTTCGTCGGTCGCGAGGAGCCGCTGGCCGCGATCTCCGGCTACCTCAAGGGCGGCGACGCCAAACCGCTGGCCATCGTCGGCGAGCCCGGTTCGGGCAAGTCCGCCCTAATGGCCAAGGCGATCGAGCAGGCGCAGCTGGCCCATTCGGGCGCTCTGGTTGTCTACCGCTTCATCGGCGCGACACCGGCTTCGTCGGACGGCCGCGCCCTCCTGGACTCGCTGTGCCGCCAGATCACCCGCGAGTACGGCGGCGACGCCTCGACGATCCCCTCGGAATACAACGATCTCGCCGTCGAGTTCGGCAAGCGCCTGGAGCTGGCAAAGGCCGATCGCCCGCTCATCGTCGTCCTCGATGCGCTCGACCAGCTGGCCGGCGCGGCGCGCAGCCTGTCGTGGCTGCCGGCCAACCTGCCCGCCAACGTCCGAGTAGCCGTCTCGACCCTGCCGGGCGAATGCGAGAAGGCGCTCCTCGCCAAGCACCCGACGCCCGATGTCGTGTCCGTCAAGGCGATGTCGGCGGGGGAGGCGGACACGCTGCTCACGCTCTGGCTCGACCACGCCGGCCGGGTGCTTCAGCCTGCCCAGCGCAAGGAAGTCCTCGAGAAGTTCGGTCGGTCGGACGGCCTGCCGCTGTATCTGCGGTTGGCGTTCGAGGAGGCTCGACTGTGGCGCTCCTACGCGCCGGCGGCTGAGACCGTCCTGCACGAAGGCGTCCAGGGGCTGATCCGCCAGAACCTCTTCCCGCGCCTCTCGCAGCGGGTCAATCACGGCGACGTGCTGGTCCGCCATGCGCTCGGCTATCTGGCTGCTTCCCGGTTCGGGCTGTCGGAAGACGAGGTTCTCGACGTCCTCTCGGCCGACGACGCGGTCATCGACGATTTCGCGGCCCGCTCATTCCAGGAGGCCAAAGACCGCAGGTTGCCGATCGTCATCTGGTCCCGCCTCTACTTCGATGTGGCCCCGTATCTCACCGAGCGCAGCTCCGAAGGGACGACGCTCCTGGCCTTCTATCACAACCAGCTTCGCGAAGCCGCCACGGCCGAATGTCTGGAAGGCGAGCACGCCCACCGGCGCAACGCCGCCCTGGCGGGCTATTTCCGCGGCCGCTCCGATCCGTCGAAGGACCGCAGCTGGATCGGCGGCTACGCCCGCGGCCTGAGCGAGCTGCCGTTCCACCTGGCCGGCGCCGGCGACAAGGACGAGCTCTACGAGACCCTGACCGATTTCGTGTTCCTCGAGCGCAAAGTGGCCGACGTGGCGATCGCCGAGCACCCGGGGCCGGACGGCAAGACGACACGAACCTACGCGGGCGTCTATGCACTCCAGGACGACTACGAGATGGCCATCGAGGCCTTCGGCGGCGGCAAGGCGGGTGGGAAGAAGCCGCTCATTGTTACGGGGACCGACTTTGGGAAGGGGATGGTGTTGCGGTGCCCGTGGTGCAACGTGGCGTCGCCGTTCAAGAAAGAGTGGCTCGGCAAGGACATTGCGTGCCCTGAGTGCGACGGGCCGCTGCGGGTCAACTCATTCGTGGTAGCGGGGAAGTAGGCGGCCGCGATGACACCAGCTCAAGGACAGGTCGCCAATGCGGGCGCCGACCTGCGCCTCGACATGCTCCACGCTTGCCGCGGGGCGCTGCGCCGTGAGGCTCACACCCTATCCGAGCGCCCCGACCTCCTCTGGCAGCAGCTCTTTAACCGGCTGCAGTGGGAGGCAGAGCCCGTCCCGGCACTTCTCGAGCCCCAGTTGCGTTGCCGATCCGAACCCGGTGCTACCCCTTGGTTTCGGATGAGAACCCGCCCGCGAGAGTCAGAGGCGCTTCGCCTCACCCTCGCCGGCCACGCGAGCGGGGTCTTGGCCTGCGCGATCAGTCCGAACGGTCGCTTCATCGTCTCGACAAGCTCGGACGACACAGCCAAGATCTGGGACTCGGCTACGGGAGCAGAGCTGGCGACCCTGACCGGCCATACGGACAGCGTCTTGGCCACCGCAATCAGCCCCGATTCGGATTTCGTTGTCTCGGCAAGCGACGACGGCACCTGCAGGATCTGGGATGCAGCGACGGGCACCAGGAGGGCGATCCTCGCCGGTCACGACAACTCAGTCAGGGCCTGCGCCATCAGCCAGGACGGTCGATTTGTCGTTTCGGCGAGCCTGGACCATACCTGCAAAGTATGGGATACGACGACGGGCAAGGAGCGCGCCACCCTTGTCGGCCACACGTCGAATGTCGTAGCCTGCGCCATCAGCCCCAGTTCTGAATTCGTCGTTTCGGCCGGCTACGACGGAACTTGCAGGATCTGGGATGCGGCCACGGGGAAGGAGCGGGCGACTCTCGCGGGTCACCGCAGTTCGGTCATCGCTTGCGCCGTAAGCCCAGATTCTGACTTCGTGGTCACGGCAAGTGTTGATAGCACTTGCCGGATCTGGGATGCGGCCACGGGGAAGGAGCGGGCGACTCTCGCGGGTCATGCCAGGTTGGTAGTCGCCTGTGCGATCAGCCCCGATTCGAGCTATGTCGTATCGGGAAGCTGTGACAACACCTGCAAGATCTGGGACGCGGCGACGGGGCAGGAGCGGGCGACCCTTTCCGGCCACACCGACGAGGTTACGGCCTGCGCCATCAGCCCGGACGGTCGCTTCATCGTCACGACGAGCAAAGACAACACTTGTAGGATCTGGGACGCGGCGACGGGGCAGGCGCGGGCGACCCTGATCGGCCACACGGGCCGAGTCACGGCCTGCGCGATCAGCCCCGATGGTCGTTTCATTGTCTCTGGAGCCGATGACTGTACCTGCAAGATATGGGACGCGGCCTTCGGGGAGAAGCCGGCTGCGATCATCGGTCATACCGACAGGGTCACGGCCTGCGCCATCAGCCAAGACCATCCCTTTGTCTTCTCGGCAAGCCTTGACGGCACCTGCAAGGTCTGGGACGGGACGACGGGCAATGAGCGCGCTACCCTGACCGGCCACGCGGGCGCGGTTGAGGCCTGCGCGATCAGCCCGGATTCGGACTTTGTCGTGACGGCAAACTGGAAGGGCTCCTGCAAGATCTGGGACGCGTCGACGATGAAAGAGCGGGCGACCCTGACGATCCCGTCCGGCGGGGTCTGGACGTGCGCAATCAGCCCCGATTCGGACTTCATCGTCTCGGCAGGTGACGGCCCGTGCAGGATTTGGGACGCGTCAACGGGGAAGGAGCGGGCGACACTCGCCGGCCATATATGGCCAGTCGTTGATTGCGCGATTAGCCCGGATTCGACTTTCGTGGTCTCGGCAAGCATGGACAACACATGCAAGATTTGGGACGTGGCCAAGGGTGTGGAGCGAGCTACTCTCGCCGGTCATGGCGCGGGCAGGTTTCCGACCCTCGACGGTCCCGCCAATGGAGTAAAGGCCTGCGCCATCAGCCCCGACTCAGACTTCGTCGTATCGGCAAGTGATGACCGTACCTGCAAGATCTGGGACGCGGCGACAGGCAAGGAGCGGATGACCCTGACCGGCCACACAGCCGGGGTTATGGCCTGCGCGATCAGCCCCGATTCGGACTTCATCGTGTCGGCGAGCATGGACGGTACCTGCAAGATCTGGGACGCGGCGACAGGCAAGGAGCGGATGACCCTGACCGGCCACACGGCCGGGGTCATGGCCTGCGCGATCGGTCCCGACGCCAACTTCGTCGTCTCGGCAGGCGGTGACCGCGTCTGCAGGATCTGGGACGCGGCGACGGGCGAGGAGCGCGCAACCCTCCCCCTGTTGGGCAGCGGGTGCACCTTGGCGCTTCACCAATGGCGGCCGTTCGCAGCCTGCGGCGATGTGGGTGGCGGGGTCTATCTGACCGATCTGGTCGGGATCGAGTACGGGCCCGTTGTCGTGACCGCTGTCGACCTCGGCAAACGCTCGGTCCCTGCCGTCCGCTGCCCGAAGTGTCTCCAGGCCCAACCCCTGGTTGATGCCTGGCTCGGCCACGTCATCGGGTGCCCCAGCTGCGGCCTATGGATCCGGGTGAACCCCTTCATCACGAAGAAGACGAACGGAAACTGGCGAGCGCTCGGGTCGACTGCGGGGGACGGCCGGGCCTCGCTAGGCCCGCGCCACTGGTGGTCGAAGCGGTAGCTCGAGTCAGGAGCGGGCTAGCCGATCTTGACTGAACAGACGATATCGTCGCCGACCAAACACCCGGCCCGTAGCGCGTGGGCGCTCTGGCGCGGTCGCGCCCTCCGCGCTGGGTACCTCTTTGCCGTTGCGGGAGACGACGTGGTGATTGCGGCAAGGGCCGAGAGAGACGCGAAGGATTGGTCAGCAGCAGCCGGCGCCTGAGGCAGGCTGCCGGGAAGGGCACGTGCCCCGCGAGCTCAGGGATAGTCTGACAACAGTCCCTTGATCGACTTCAGCGAGGCTCGACGCGAGCGCTTACTGGACGCAAGCAAGCCTTGATACGATGCGGGCGTCGCGGATCCGCGCCGGTCCACTCGTCCTCGGGCGGTGGCGGATCTGACCCCGGAGGCTCTAGCTCAAGGAGACGCGCGATGGGAAGCGGAGAGAAAGCCAGCAAGTGCGGCTGGTGCGGGCGGAAGATCGTTGGGGCCGCCAGCGCGTTTGTCGAGGCCGGTGAAGTGCGAATACCCAGATGGGATGTCGACACGGGCATCGAGTGCACGAAATGCGGACAACGATGCTGCAACTGCAGCTCGCTCTTGGTAATGCAACAAGCCTGCAAATGCGGCAGCCGTAGCTGGAAGAAGTTCCTCTATAGCGCGGAGTACTAACGAGAGTACCCGGGTGTGAGTGCGCTATGCGTCCTGGCGGAGGCGCTGCAGTAAGGGCTCGAGCTTTCGAGTCTCCATTCCATGACGGCAGGCCAACTTGTAGGCCTCCTCGGCCAGGGGCAAAGCATCGCGTGGCTTGCCCATGGAGCCCAAGAGTGCCGCACGGTTTGCCAGACACGTCGCCAGGCTCTGGGGATCGTCCATCTTGCGACAGACGCGCTCCTGCTCCTCGAGCAATGCCGCCGCACCGTCCAGGTTGCCGCGCATTCGGTGCATGATCGATTGATGTTCGAGCGACATCTGGAGTCCACTCAGATAGCCGATCTCGCGACAGATCTTGTCCACCTTCTCGAGCAGGGCGATGGCGCCATCGAAGTCGCGTTGCATCATGAGCAGCGCTGACTGATTGCTTAGGGTATCTGCCAGCCCCTCCATGTCGCGGCTTTCGCGTTGGTCTCGCTCCTGGTCCCTAAGCAGTGCCATAGCGCCTGGGAGGTCTCCTCGCTCCTGAAGGATGGCGGCCTGGCGGCCCCTGCGAAGCGACCATCGTTGGCGACAGTTGCCCACCACCTTCGCCACATCGGCTCGGGTCTCCTCAAGCTCCCGGTCTCCTGGGTTGCTAGCCAGATAGTCGTCGACCAACGGGAGGCAACTTGTGAGGATCGGCAGGAACTCCTCCGGCGGATTCGGATCGTTGTCGCCCCCGCGCTTGGTCTCGCAGTCGGTGGCCATCCGGAGTGATAGCGCACAGGAGTTCTCCACCGCTGAACGCCAGACCTCTCGTGAGAGGCGCAACTCGCGGCGATGGAGTACCAGCAGTTGGTAGATGGCCTTCGCCTCACCATAGCGGCCTTGGTCTCTGCTCGGGTCCGCGCGGTTGTGGTAGGTCTGAGCGACAGCCAACATCCGCTCGGACCAGCGCTCTCCCTGTTCGTGTGCCTCGATCACTTCTTTTCGAAGGCGGGTGATGATGGGCGCTTCCGGGGCTACTGCGTTGAGCCGCTCCGCATAGCCTTCGAATTCCTCGAAAGACGACGAGCAGAGCATGGCTCCTTCAAGCGCACCGGCCTGGAGAGTCCGATATGGCCCTTGGAACTGCCCTGGATCGTGCTCATCGAAGATGGCCGCCGTCGCTTGGAATTCGCGAAGCGCCGCTGTCCCATCGCCGAGCGAGTGCCAGTACGTGACTGCCAGGTTGTGAGTTGCGAGAGCTTTCCCGGCAGGATCCGAGGCCATCTGTCGAGCCTGCTCGAAAGCCTCCACGCACGGCATGGGACGGCCCGAGTCACCCATGCTCTCGGCCAGGGCGAGGAGCTGCTCCAGCTTTGGGTTCATTCGCTGCCTCCGACTAGGGAACACCTGTACGTACGCGCACGTGACTCGACCAGCCAGAATTCGGGACCATCTGGACCCGGTGCGACCGATGTGAAGGGCATGCTGGCGGCCAGAGTGGAGGCCACTTTGCCGTCGGCGACGCTGATGCAGGACAGCTCCCCCTCGGCTGTGGTCAGTCCAAGAAATCGCCCATTCGCCGACAGGCAACCCTCTACGACCCCTCTAGTGGCCAAGCCGAGCACCGGCGTCTCGCTCATATCCCAGACTTGCGCGTCCTCGATCGAGCCCACGGACAGTCTGTACGTTTGTTCATCGCGTCCGGCGCCGATCCAGAGGGTGACCAGCTCCTGGGCGGCGCCGTCGAACCACGCGCCAATCGATTGCCCTTCCCGGGGATGGCGCGTCTGCCGGGCCACGAGTTCCAGCGTCACTTCTCCGGAGTGGATGCGCTTTCGGAAGAACTGAAATGTCGTCGCGTGGGCCCCGCCGGTCTCCCGGAAGTGCGCGCCGGAGATCCCGACCCAGACGAGCCACTCCCCACAGTCGAGCAGCCCAGGACCCGAAACGTCCGATAGCCCCGCGGGTGCTTCGCGTCGGCATAGACCAGCCTGGTCCACAAAGAAGATGTTGCCGTCCCTATCGACATACCAGCAACCGCCGGCAGCGTTACCAGCGACCGAGCTCAAACGGGGTGGGCAGTCCCGCATCGGGACTCGATCGAGCGTGTCCAGGTCGAGCACCATGTCCGATCCGAGCCCGTTCGCCGCATACAGGCGATCCTGCCCATCGATGCCGCAGTAGAGCCTGCCCGTCATGTCATGTTCCAAAGCAACATAGCGGGCCGGATTGCCCTCGACCAATCGCCAGTCTCGAGGCTTCTGCCAGTCGATTGCGCGCCATTTCGAGCCGCCAAACAGCATGGTTATGCCCGCGTCTGGTTTGGCCTGACCAAGCCCTATCCGGAACGAGACCAGGCCGCGCGACGTGGCTGCGAGCACGCTGCCATCGGGTCTCGACGTCCATTCGTGCGGAATCGTCGCAGTGCCCGCGAGCAGGTAGGAGGACACCTGGACGGTCTCGTTGGTTCCGTCACTAGGCTGGTAGGTAGTGAGCGCACCAGTCGCATCCAGCCAGAGCAATCGGGATCCATCCCATCCGAGCTGGCCGCGAACCATCCCAATTCGCGTCTGACCGGCACAGACCAGCGAGGGGCGCACTTCGTAGCGGATCAACTCGCCATCGCTGAAGGCCACGGACACTTCAGCACTTCCGCAGGCGACGGCGGTGACCGGTTCTGCCTTCTCACGGCGAACCTCCATCCCGTCGGAGCTGAGCAGGACTGCGTCGTGGCCCTGGCGGAGCAGCATCACGCTCACCCCGTCGAGGAAGAGCAGCGCTGCCAATTCGCCCGTATGCCCATTGGGAAAGGGACTCTCTGAAACGCAGCCGCTCGTCAGAGAAACCCGGCCCATCGCTCCCGGGCCCGACTGGAACCAGTAACCGTCGTCGTGCCATTTGACGATTGGGGCCTCAGATTCGGGCAGGCAGCACTCGAAATTGAGCACCGGCTCGATGGTTGACGGCAGGCCATCTGGCCCAAATCCGCATCGATAGAGATGGCCGCCGCCGGACTCGTCCAATCCGACCAGGCTGCTTGCGTCGGGCGCACAAGCCAGAGTCAGGAGCGGCTCTCGCCCCACGGTCAGAGCAGTCTCGGTTTCTCGCATGGAACTAAGGTCGATGACTCGGATGGCTCCAAGGCTCTCCAGGACAAATCCAATCCCACGATCGACGGCCACTGACGCCAGCCGTGGCCGGGGGAACTGCAGACTCGCCGCAATCTCGATCCCGAGGGCCTCCGAGTCGGTGGGTTCGGGCTCGGGCATGGGTTCCGGCTCCGTCCGGAGCCACTTCCCGGTGGATGGCAGGCTCGCGATCTGGGCCCTTGCTTCGGCCGAGCCCTCGTGGTTGACCAGGGCGATGAGCATTTCTGGGTGCCGATTCAGGCGCTGAGCATGTTTCTGCAAGAAGCCGCGCCAGGTTGCCAGGGTGGGAGACAACGGTTCTGCCAGCGAATAGTCGGCCACGAGTGAATAGATTTGACCCGCCGAGACACGCGCCGCCAGATATCCCAGCTTGGCCAGCAGTTCCGACAGCTCGGCGGTCTGACCCCCTCTCGCAAGGTGGTATGGCAGCTCAGCCAGGGCGCGTCCGTCGATTTGCCACGCCTCATCGCCGTGCGGATTCGCCACACTCCAGAAGTGCCCGGCGATTGCCCGATGAACTGCGACTGTCTGCCGCTCTTTCGCCAGGTACCTCTTGCAGATGGCCTCGCGGAGCTGGCCGTGGTACACGTCGATCAACTCACCACGGCGCATCAGGTACGGCCGGAGAAGTCGCTGGAGAGCCGCCACGTTACCGCGCTGGTCGGGATGTTGGGAGGTCGCTGCTGCGGCAGGAGCGGCGAGTTCCTGCAGTTCGGCCTCGGACATGCCATGACGTCCCGAGGCCAGATATGAGCAATAGTCGCGCACGAGCGTGTGCCCAACCTTCGCACCATGAGCATCGCGGAACCCGTCGTCGGCCTCCAGGCGCTCGAGGATCCAGCGGAAGAGCAGGCCGACCTCTCCGGGCAGCGAGTTGATCCGGGTGGAGATCTCCTCGTACGTGCCCAGGGTTCGCAGTTCCTCGAGCGCCGTCGCCAGATACAACGGGTTACGAGCCTCCGCCTTTGCGAGGAGGGCGGCGCGCTGCGTGTCGTCAAGCTCCTTGCGGTAGCGCCGCAGGTAGCCATCGACAATGGCGGACGCGCTCGCGCCATCCAGATCGGGGAGCATCACCTCGATGGGTGGCTGCCGTCGAGCCCGCAAGCTCTCGAGAGCAGGACCCGGAAGCGAAGACAGAATGACCCGGACATTCGGCGGGAGGCGCTCTGGAAGCCAAGCCATCGACGGGCCGGCGTAGGCCGGATCCAGTTGGTCTATCGCGTCTATGAGGAGGACCACTCGGCCGTTGGCTGCGGCCTTTTCGAGAAGCCGCGGTAGGGCCTGTCGCAGGCCGTCCAGGTCCGCCGGCACATCCTCGGAGAGACCCGCCCCTGCCGTGAGCTCGTGGCAGAGGCGCAGCAGCAGCTCTCGGACATTTGTCGCGTTCACGCCGATGAAATGGCTGATGAGCAGATCCGTCGCGTGCGATGGCCCTTCGCCTATCTCTCGGGCGTAGTCGCGGGCTAGCTTGCCAAGCAGTGCGGACTTGCCGCTCCCGGGTTCGCCGACTACGCAGAGGTAGCCGCTGTCCGTGGTCCCCTTGGCGTGCTCTTGCAGCGCCTCCAGGGCTGGCCCTCGGTTTCCGACTTCGTAGCGTTCGATCCGCGCCTCGATGAAGGCCTCAGCGAGGGCGTTCTCTTCGGCGAAGCCGCCAGGGGGCGAGGGCTCGATCTCGCCCAGCTCCGCCACGACGCTGTCGAGCAGATCGCGGTAGACGAGATCACCGAACTCGTCGAGATCGACAATTCTGCTGCTGCTCGGATCCCACGTGCACGGGTATTCCCGGACGGGGAGCATCTCGACGACCTCCCTGCCGGGAGCAATCAGGACCCGTCCCTTGGCATCTCGAATGGCCCGTTTTAGTTCGACGAGCTTTCGCGCGGGAAGACTGCCGGCCGCCTCTCGGTAGTCGCGGGCAAGAGGCCCAACAATCGACTCAGTTACCGCCTCATCACGGACGTAGAAGTAGCGAAAGCCTGGTTGGTCCAGGTGGTCGAGTGCTCCGTGAGCGACCTCGGCAAAGGTTATCGACTGCTCTGCTTCTGCCAGCCCGGCCCGCTGTAGGAGGTCCACGACCAGTTCGGAACTGCGGTTCCATTGCTCGGCGTCTGTCGTCAACGGGGGCTTCTTGCACCGCCTGTAGTCCCTCTCGGCAGGCGGCAGTTCGTAAACCTGCTCGAACGCGGCTATCTGCTGCGCCGTCAGTTGCCCGGCGGAGCTCCTTCCGTCCAACAGACTCCGAGCAAACTCGAAGTCGACGACGGCAGGCGGGGGCACCCAGCCGTAGCGGCCACCGAGGAGGCCTACAAAGCGGGGACTGCACCATTCGATCTCACGCATGCAGAGGTCAAAGGCATCCTGATCGGCCGTCACGCCCCACCGCAGATCCACATCGACGAGATGGACCCTGCGCTTCAGCAACTCTTCCCGCAGCTTCGGGAACACGAATCGAACCAGATGGTCGCGTTCTGCCTGCATGTCACGGAACGTTGAGGAGATGAAGACCCGGACTTCTTTCCAGGCGGCCCCCTTGGCCTCTGTCATGGCTAACAGCCTCACCCTTCTTGGCTGCCATGCGATTGCCTGAAGTCCCGCGGGGCGGGCACCGAACCTGGCGCCGGTGCTGGCAGGCGGCGACAGTCACCCGGCGGCCATGCACGGCATGTTAGCGGCACTGACGCCGGCCAGAGCGCTCCTCGCGCGCCTACGTGGAGCTCCGACTAGACCTACTGCCTGCCGACTCGGGTCCCATCCGCGGCAAGCCGGGCGAATTGCGCCGGTGGCACCCGCCTATGATGATGCTCGGTCCCGAGGACTCGTCCCAGGCCGCGGTTCGGCGTTGGCAGCTGAGCCATTTCAAACGTGAGGAGCGTTCTGCCGGGGCAGCAAGACGGCCAGCGCGCCTGCAACTGATTCGCTCGATTGTGAATAGGAGAGGGTGACATGGGGCTTTTTGGTTCCAAGGGAAGCTCATCGGACTCCAAGACCGATCGAATACTCACGCCTACGCAGGTGGCGGAAGTTCTTGCGGACGAGTACGACCCCTCCTCCGAAGCAGTGATCTTCGTCCACGCAACGTCTAGAGAGATCACTCCGGCAGATACCTGGTTGTTGCCGATGATCCAGTTCGCATTCACAAAGGAACCAAAGCTGGGCTTGGTGTACGGCACCGGCAGCGGGTGCGCTCTGATCCGCCAGACCGCTTTGCGCCAAATCCAGGCGGCCAGCCGGGGCGCGGGGTCCAGCGGCGGGCAGATACGATCCTGCGCCGACCTCATGAAGGCTCTCGAGCGGGCGGGCTTCTCGCTGAAGCAGGATCCGCGACTCGATCTGGACCTTCTGCCCTAGGGACGATCGCAATTGGATCGGCTGAGGCCTGGTACCCCGGCGGGCTCGACATCACCCTGGACTGATCCTGGGTGCTGCGGTGCCTGTGGTGCAACGTGGCCTCGCCCTTCAGGCAGGGGTGGCGCGGCGTGGAGATCGTCTGTCGGGAGTGCCAGAGGCCGCTGGAAGTGAGCGAGCTGGAGGCTGGGAAGGGGGCATGAACGCGGTGCGGGAAATGGCGAGTGTCCTCGAGGCGGTCGACGGCGCGTTGAAGCTCTCGGCTCCGTTCCTCGCGGCGGATCCGGCGCGACTGCCGGGGCAACTCACGGGCCGATTGATAGGATCGGCCGACCCTCGTATCGACATCCTCTTGGGTGAGATACGCGATAGTGCGCCGCGGCCGTGGCTTTGCCCTCTGACTGCCTCGCTCGCCCGGGCTGGCGGTCCGCTCGAAAGGGTCCTGGTTGGCCACAGTGAATGGGTGCTCGCTCTGGCAGTTACACCGGATGGTCGCCAGATCGTCTCGGGCAGCGAGGATCACACGCTGCTGGTCTGGGACCTCGCGAGCGGCCGCCTGGAGCACACGCTGACTGGCCATCACGCCAGAGTGTCTGCTGTGGCGGTCACCCCGGACGGCGCCCGGGTCGTCTCGGGCAGCGCCGACAACACCGTGCGGGTTTGGGACCTTGTCGACGGCCGCCTGGAACGCACGCTCGAGGGCCACACTGATTGGGTGCGGTCGCTGGCTTTGACTCCGGACGGTAGCCGTGTTGTTTCGGGCGGCGGCGACGCGGACCAGACGGTGCGCGTCTGGGATCTGACGAGCGGCCGCCTGGAGCAGACGCTTTCGGGGCACAGCAGACGTGTGGAGGCGGTGGCGGTCACCCCGGACGGCGCCAGGATCGTCTCGAGCAGCTACGACGGCACGGTCCGAGTCTGGGATCTGCTGCAGGAGGGTTAGCGTTGAGCTACTGGGATGGCGAGCCGGGCCCTCTGAAGCCGGTGACTCAGCTCGAGCGCGCGCTCGCGGGCCATGACGGCCCGGTGAGTGCGGTGGCGGTGACACCGGACGGCAGCCGGATTGTCTCGGGCAGCGACACCGCAATTCGCATCTGGGATCTCGCGACCGGCCACCTGGAGCGGACGCTCAGGGGCCACGAATTCTCGGTGTATAGCGTCGAGGCGGTAGCGATCACTCCCGACGGGACCCGGATCGTCTCGAGCAGCTACAACACGGTGCGGGTCTGGGATCTCGCGAAAGGGCGCGAGCGGCTCATCCTCGAGAATCACCCCGATATTGTCGAGGCGGTGGCCGTCACGCCGGATTGCGCCCGGATCGTCTCGGGCTGCCGCGACGGCAAGGTGCGGGTGTTCGATCTCGCGAGCGGTGATCTGCTACATACTTTCGAGGGCCACTACTCGTCTGTGGATGCATTGGCGGTGACACCGGACAGCGCTCGGATCGTCTCGGGTAGCGCCGGCACCGTGAGAGTCTGGGCGAGCGGGCGCCTGGAGTGCGAGCTCAATGGGTCCGGCTACGTAAAGGCGGTCGCGGTCACCCCGGACGGTCGTCGGATCGTCTCGGGCGAGAGCGGCGGCGGTGGCATGCCGCTCGTCCCCGACCACTCGATATTGATCTGGAGCCTCGCGAGGGGAGAGCTCGACTTCTCGTTGGAGGGCCACACCGAGGGAGTGAAGGCCTTGTCGGTCACTCGGGACGGCAAGCGGATTGTCTCAGGGAGCGCCGACGGATCGCTCCGTATCTGGGACATCGAGACCAAGGCAGAGGTTGCGTCCTGGACCGCCGACAGCGGCGTGGAAGTACTCTCATGCTGCCCGGTTTCGACGGACGCATCCTGCTTTGTATACGGCGACTCAAACGGCAACGTGAACGTCGTGCGGCTCCTTGAGGATCAGGGTCCGACCAAGCCGGCGACCAAGCCGCGCCGGCCAAAGACGCCACCGCCACCGCCACCGAAGAAGGGGCTTTTCGGCCGGATCAAAGGGTGAAGCGGTCGCTCTCGGTGGGCTAATGTCCACCCGTCTGGACAACCGGGATCGCAGAGGTCCCGTCGCCTCTGGCACGCTGGTCTGGCAGCGGGCGACTCAACGTCGAGAGGTATGTCCCACCTCTCGTCGCGGGCATCTGAAGGAAGGCGATGCCGACGAGGGCATCGGACTCTTCAGTTCACGCGATGGGATGAAGACTCTCTCCGGGACGGGATCCAGACTCACCCGGGAATCGACGACGGCGTTGCCTCACGGGCCCGTCGGGCACGCACGAATCGACTGTCGCTGCTCGCCTGACGGGAAGCGGACTTCGGATCGGAGGGTCGGGGGTTCGAATCCCTCCGGGCGCCCCACCCACTCGGGCGGGTCCATGGCAACCCAAGAGGGTAGGTGAGCGTTTGCGCATCGATGCGATGGGCCCGGCCGCGATCACTTCGAGCCACCTCCCGCGAGGCGTTCTAGCATGCGTCCTGTCGTGAAGGGGGATAACCAATGAAGGCGATGGTACTGAACAAGCCCAAGACTCCCCTCGAATGGACGGACCTGCCGGATCGGCAGCCTGGACCCGGTGAGATTCGGGTGAATGTTCTGGCTTGCGGCGTCTGCCGCACCGACCTGCACGTATTGGACGGAGAATTGCCCGACTCGAATTCGCCGATCATCCCCGGCCACGAGATTGTCGGCCGGATTGATGCACTTGGAACCGGAGTGGAAGGGTTGCGCCTGGGCGAGCGCGTCGGCATTCCGTGGCTTGGCCACACCTGTGGCGTCTGCCCGTACTGCATGAGCGGCCGGGAGAACCTCTGCGATCATCCCCTCTTCACAGGATGCACGCGCGATGGCGGATTCGCGACGGCGACCATCGCCGATGCGCGTTTTGCGTTTCCACTCGGCGAGGTCGGGGCGGACGTGGCGCTCGCTCCGCTTCTATGTGCCGGGCTGATTGGCTGGCGTTCGCTGACGATCGCTGGAGACGGTAAGAAGCTGGGCCTCTATGGCTTCGGTGCCGCGGCTCACATCGTGGCGCAAGTGGCGAAATGGCAGGGCAGATCTGTCTACGGCTTCACGCGACCAGGAGATGTCGCCACGCAGGCTTTCGCGCGCACGCTTGGCGTGACGTGGGCGGGCGGCTCGGATGAGATGCCGCCGGAACTGCTCGATGCCGCCATCATCTTTGCGACGGTCGGCGATCTCGTTCCGATGGCGCTCAAGGTCCTCCGCAAAGGCGGCCGCGTCGTATGCGCTGGGATCCACATGAGCGACATCCCGAGCTTCCCCTATCGGCTGCTGTGGGAAGAGCGGCAAATCGCATCGGTCGCCAACCTTACGCGACAGGATGGGATCGACTTCCTGCGCATCGCTCCCGAAGTCGGGATCGTCACAACCACCACAACCTATCCGCTCAACCAGGCTAACGAAGCGCTCGCCGATCTCCGAGCCGGCAGGTTCGACGGCGCAGCAGTTCTCGTGCCTTGAGTGAGCGCGGAACGTGAACCCGCCTGAGATCCCAGACGACAGGACCACGCGTCGAAACGTATTCCTCTCCCTTGGCGTGAACGGCGTTGAGACACTCGCCCTGGGGTCGGCGGCATTGATGACCGGGTCCGTCGGACTGCGGGCTCAGACCGCGGCCAATGCCGCCGACCTCGCCGTCGTGATCTTCCTCCTCATCGGCGTCCTCAGTAGTGCTCGCCCGGCCGACGACAGCCATCCATTGGGCTACGGACGGGAGCGGTTCTTCTGGTCGCTGTTCGCGGCCCTGGGGATCTTTGTCGGCGGCGCCGGACTGGCGCTCACGGGAGCCGTCGATTCCGCTCTTCACCCCTCGACCGTCGACCATTACGCGATCGCTTACTTCGTCCTGGCCACGACCGTGTCGCTCGACATGTTCGCTCTGGTAGTTGCGCTGAAGCCAATCCGCAAACAGGCGGCAATCAGAGGCATCTCGGTGCGCGCCCAGGCGCAGAGGAGTACGGATCCGGCCGCCATTACCGTCGTAGTCGGCGGGGCGTGCGCCGTGCTGGGGGCGATCACGGCTGTCGCGGGTCTGGTCGCGAGCCAGCTGACCGGAAGCGTTGCGCCCGACACCGCCGCGAGCGCCTTCATCGGGCTCGTGCTTCTGGTCGCGTCGATCGTGCTGCTCAGAGCGAACCGCGCTCTCCTGTCGGGTCGCGGCGTCGCGATTTCTGTTCTGCGCGAGATGCACCGCGTCGTCGCTGCGCAGCCGGGGATCATCGCGGTTCCAGATCTTTTCGCGGTCGTTGTCGGACCTTCGAGCTTGATCGTAGACGGCGATGTCACCTTCGCCGACGAATTGACCGTGCCGGACGTGGAGCAGGCAATCATCGGCGCTACCGCCGCCCTGCGCGCACGCTGGCCGTCCGTGGACTACGTCTACTTGACGCCCGTGCCGAAGCCAAGGTCACGTCGTGCCGCGCGCGCCTCAAGAGTCCGAATCTCGGCTGCCGGTCACGCTTCGGTGGCCGGCCCGCCGGTCGCAGTTCCGCCCATGACGGACCGTCATGACACCTCGGCTCGCGGCAAAGACACTGCCTGAGCGTCCGAGCACGTTGTCCGTATGCCCATGTCTCACCCGTATCCCACATGAACCAGGGCGGTTCAAGAGGCAATGCGAATCTCCAGGGACCAATCAGGAGGACCATTTCCGTGGCTACAACGCGGCGCCTGGTAACACCCATCGCGGCCCTGGCTGCGATCGTGCTCTTCTATCTATACAACCCCTGGGTCGTGGCTCCCGATTCGGTTCGTCCGGCGTTGACCGTCGTCTTCTGGGTGGCCTCGATCGTCTTGCTGGTCCTGCTCTTCGCCGACCGGAACCAACCTCAGGCGGAGGTCGTCGAGGTCGAAGGCCCGGCATTCTCCCGATACCTGTTTGGCAACACCCGAGCCGGCCTCTTCTGGCTGCCGATCCGCATCTTCGTCGGCTTTGAATGGCTCATCGCGGGCTGGGAGAAGGTCAACGGCACTGGCTGGACCTCCGGTGGCGGCTCAGCCCTGGAGGGCTTCTGGAAGAGCGCCGTGGCCATTCCCCAGACCGGCAAGCCGTCGATCACATTTGAGTGGTACCGCTCGTTCTTGCAGATGCTGATCGACAACCACGCCTCGAGTTGGTTCGGCTGGCTGATCGCCTTCGGCGAGCTTGCGGTCGGCATCGGCATCCTCGTCGGCGCCCTCGTCGGCATCGCCGCTTTCTTCGGGGCCACCATGAACATGTCCTACATGCTCGCCGGCTCAGCCTCGACCAACCCGATCCTTTTCGCCCTCACGATCGGCCTCATCCTGGCCTGGCGCGTCGCCGGCTACTACGGCGTCGATCGGTTCCTGCTGCCGCGCCTTGGTGTGCCTTGGACCAGGCGAGGGGTGGTCGTGGTCGCGCCAGGCGGAGCACCTGGCGTAAGTTGAGATAGCGAGCCGCCGCGAAGCATAGCCCTGCCGGTCCCGCAGGTTCTGCGCGTGTCCTGCCCCGCAACTGTGCCTACGTGCTCCTTGCTAGGAGGAACCAGGCGATGTCTCATCCACTCGCGACCCTGCTGGCGGTCGTCTCCGCAATCCTCATCGTGGTCGGCCGGGTCAATCGCGACATGCGGTGGGGCAACTGGATCGCGGTCGCCGGATTCGCGGTGCTCGTGGCCGCCGCCTTTGTCTTCCTCGTAGGGGGTTGACGATGTCATTCACCGCCTGTCCGAACGGCCAAGTCGCTCTGTTAGAAATGCTGCGCGTCCTTGGGCCGGCGGCCGGCTCGTCCTGATCGACTGTCAATTACTCGGCTGCGGCAACCGCCTGGGGACCCGGATCGTTCGGGGGTTCAAGCCGCTGGCGACATGATCCGCGCCATGGACGAGCTATTCGCCGAGTTCGGCCGGCTGCGCTATTGGGGCCGCGTCATGCGCCGCCCAGGATCTCCGGCGCGGCGTCAGGATCGCGCGTCCCCGTGCCCGGCGGCTCGTCGAGCCGGTCCTCCTTCTCCCAGGCGGGTTCGCCAGTCTCTCGGTGCCGCTCGCGACCCGCTTCGCGTCGTTCGGCGCGCGGCAGCGGCTCCGCCGCCGACGCATCCGGCGCACCCGTAAGGATCGACTTGATCCAAGACCCCAGCGACATCAGCGTCTCCTCCGCGACGATCGAACAGCGTGGCTCGACCCCCATCTTGCGTCACCGCGTCAACCGGCCGCCGTCAGGCTTCGGGTCGCTGAGGGGACCGTTGTTCCCTTCCCAAGATTGGCTATGCGGCGAGAAGAGCCTGGACCATCTCGTCCAAGCCTTCGATAACGATGGTTGGTGGAGTGCGTTCGGTTCCTTCCGGGCGCGCCAGCTCCTCGGATCCTGATCGCCTCCGCGTGGGCCTCGGACTGCGACGCCGCCGGCCCGGGCAGAGTCCTGAGGGTGACGGCTCGCAACTGTGCAGCAAACGCTGGCCGCTCGTCGCTGGTCGTCTGGCTGAGAAATCCAGGAGGTCTCTCCGCTAGTCTTGGCACCTGGACTGATCCCGGATGGAGGCCGACTCTTGACTGCCGCACCGCTCAAACCCTCGCCGTTTGCGGCCGACGGAACTCTGCTGCGAGGCGAAGCGCTCGTCGAACTCGTCATCGCCCACGTCCTTTCGGGCAAGGCGGCATTCGATGTGCCGCAGCCGCGGCCAATGTCGCCCGATTTGCTCGCGGCCCTGACGTTCTCCGACGGCTCGCCCATTCCGCCGTCCCTGCGCCGCTGGCTCAGCTTCGATGCCACGTACTGGATGCAGCGGTTCCATCACTTTCACGATCCGCAGGCGCCGCGACTTCAGGTCATCTCCTGGGGCGCCCTGGCGCGGCGCGGTCTCTATGCCGAGCCGGCGTTGGCCGCCATCTACGCCGAGCTGGACACGGTCGGCGCCTCGAGCCCTCTCCTGCGGCTCGAAACATCCGAGTCGGAGGACAGCGTCGAGGCCGTGTATCCAGGTCGGGCCGATGAGCACGGCGAATTCCCGGTCGTCACGGTCGGCTCCAAGAAAGAGCTGTGCGTGGCTTTCCGCGCCGGCGGGCTGGACATCTTCCTGGCCGAGATTTCGGGCCTGATCGACAAGAAGGACAAGAAGGACAAGCTGCTCGCCAAAGCGCTCGACGAAGCCATGCGCCAACACGCCGCGGTCTTCAAGGATGCCCTCGCGCTCGAGTACCAGGGCCGGTGGATCGGAATGGACGCCCGGGGCAAAACCGTGTGGGAAGGCCCCGAGCTGGAGCCCGAGCCGTCCGAAGATCGCGAGCCCGAAGACTTCGCTCCGGGCGACCCGCCCGTCTTCGTCATCGACAAGCCCGTGCCGGCAATGGCCGAGGATCGGCTTGCCAAGCAGCTGGTCAAGGCGATTTCAGTGCGCGACCGGTCTCGCACCGAGTGGCTGCTTCCGGCCGCTATCGAGCGATTCCCACAGGGAGAATGGCGCGACGAAGCGCTTCTCGAAGCCGCCGGGAAGGGGCCGGTCAGCCTCGTGCGCCGTCTTCTGGACGCCGGCGCCGACCCGGATGTATCCGACTATAGAACTGCCCTGGGCAATGCGGTCGAGTACCGGCAGTTGGAGACGATGCAGGTTCTGATCGACGCCGGCGCGGACGTGGACGCTGCGGGCTCCAGCGGGGCCGCGCCGCTGGGAGACGCGTGCGCCAATCGCCATCTCAAGGGGGCGAAGCTTCTCGTCGAAAGCGGGGCCGAGCCCAACTGCTGCGACAACCGTAAGAATCCCGCGCTCGGTGTGATCGTCGAGCACCTCTACTACCCCGAGCCGGCGACCTCCGAACGGGTGCGGCTCCTCGAGCTGATGCTCGACGCCGGCGCGGATATCAACGGCTCCGACGAAGTCAACAAGATGACGGCGCTCCACTACGCGGACGACCCCGAGTTCATCGAGGTGCTGCTCAGGCGCGGAGCCAACCCCAGCCTGCCGGACTATCGCGGCATGACCCCGTTCATGTCGCACTGGGCCCAGGACGATCTGCCGGCCGTTCGGCGGTTCCTGCCCCACTCGCCGCGGCTGGACATCGCGCGCGAGGACGGTCTGCGCATTGCGGATTGCGCCTGGGACGATGCCCTGACGCCGCGTGAACTCGACGTGGCGTACCGTGCCTCCGGGCAGCCGCAGATGCTCGATCTGAGCTTCGACATGCGCGTCTGGGAGACGACCGAACGCAGGGACCACATGGGCCTCGTCCTCGAGCGGCTCGTCGAGAAGCTGGTCGCCATGGCCGATGCGGGCGCCCTGGGAGGCGACCGATTCTCTCCCGCCGATTGCAGCGCAGAGCTTGTCTCGAGTTCGGCGCCATCAAAGGCCCCGGGCAAACTGCACCATTTCGAGGCCAGGCTTCGCGTTGCCGGGTTGGCACCGGATGCGCTCTGCGCCGTTGCCGAATCCTGGATCCGACCGTTCCATTACTCGTTCGTGCGCCGTCTCGTGGTCCGCGGGGAGCTTCCGCTCGACGACTCTCCCGATTCTCTGAACACGGATCGCATGCGGGAATGGCTCAGGGACCCGCCTCGGATGGGCCAGTTCGAGCCACTCCCATTCGCCGTCGAGCACGTCGGGACGAAGCTACGCGTCCGCGTCGACATCGCTGGGGCGCGAGCCCACGAGAAGGCACTTCTGAAGGCCGGCAATACCTGGTCGGAAGTGGTCGAAGCGATCACCCGGACGGGCGTGCGCTGGAGCGGCGAGGCAAAGTGCACTCCCGACTCCACGGGAGCCACGCTGCATCTGTCGAGTTACGGGCCGGGTGCCGCCGTGCCGGGACTGGATGAGGTGCTGCCCCCGCTTCTTGGGATCCTGGGCAAACTGGTCGCCAACGGCGTGCCCATCACCAGGGTCGCGGCCGGCTAGAGGGTTGTTGTTCGCACGCGCCACCCCCAAGGAGCCCCCCAGCCGTGACCGCAGCTTGGCAGATACGACCCGCCATGACTGGCGACGCTGAAGACATCCTCAATGTGTCTGATGAGGCCGCCGTGTGGCTCGTTGAACACGGCATGACAGAGCAGTGGGGAGCCGAGCCCCCGTCTTCGGAGCCGGTCTTTGTGGCCCGCGTCTCGTCCTGGATCAGCGACGGGGAAGCGGTGGTCGCGATCGACTCAAACGGCGACGTGCACGGCTACGCGGTCACCGGCAGCTTTCCTCCGCCATACATAGACCCGATCGTCGCGAAACGCGCGGTTGAGGACGCTTACTACGTGTACACGGTCGCTAGTCGTATGCGCCCCGAATCGCGGGGAGTGGGGCGCAGCCTGATCATGTGGGCGGTGGGGCAGGCTCGTGCGTTCGGCGTCGCCTACCTCCGGCTCGACTGCTGGGCGGAGAATGCGCCGCTTCGTGCCTACTACCAAAACCTGGGCTTCGAAGAGTGCGACACCTATGTCGACGAGGGGTGGCCCGGGGCAGTCATGCAGTTGCGGGTCTGAGCCCCTGAGGTAGTTCAGTCGTTGTGGTTCGCCCGCGCCCGGCTCCCTCCGGGCGCGTCAGACTTCCCCTAGATCGACCGAACGGGGTCCCCTTGAGCACTCCTAGCGCATCGCCAGGCCGCCATCGACCGCGAGGACCTGACCCGTTATGTAGGAAGCGTCATCTGACGCCAGGAACGACACGGCACCGGCGACGTCTTCCGGTGTGCCTATTCTCCCGAGCGGCACCTGGCTCAGCGCGGCTTCGATCTCCTGCTTGTACGGCGCGTTCATGTCGGTGTCGATGGCGCCCGGAGCGATGGCGTTGACCGTGATGTTACGGCTCCCAAGTTCCTTCGCTGCGGACATGGTGAGTCCGATGAGCCCGGCCTTGGAAGCCGCGTAGTTGGTCTGCGCGGCATTGCCGGCCTGTCCGACCACGCTGGTGATGAAGATGATCCTTCCTCGCTTCGCCTTGAGCATCGGTCGAGTCACGGCCTGGGCCATGTAGTACGCGCCCGAGAGGTTGGTGTCGATCACATCACGCCAGTGGTCGAGCGACATCCGCATCATCAGATCGTTGTGCACGATCCCGGCGTTGCTGACGAGGATGTCGATCCTGCCGTGGGTAGCCATCGTCTCTTTGGCAACCCTCTCGGCCGTCTCCGGGTCCGATACATCCGCGCGAATCGCGACAGAGCTGCCTCCCGCAGCCTTGATCAGAGCCTCGGTCTCGGCAGCGGCCTGCTCGTTGCTCTTGTACGTGAAAACGACATCCGCGCCTTCGACGGCGAGCCGGACCGCTATGGCGCGACCGATACCCCGCGAACCGCCGGTGACGATCGCTACCTGTCCATCGAACCTGCCCACTCTGTCCCCCTGTCTAAAGTCTCCGACACGTCCCAGACTACATGGCACGATGGATTTGCGGATTGATAGATCGACTCCGGCACAGGGAAGTTCTACGCTGAGGGGTGACCGCGCCACAGCAGCAGGAGAAGAGTCGTGTCGAAGAAGTCAAGCCAGCAGGCATACGCCGCGCGCCTGGCCATCGATTACCCGGAGAGGTTGAACCGGCTGACGACCTTCTTCCGGCCGATCCTGATCATCCCGATAGCCATTGTCCTGGGCCTGGCCTCCACAACCCTGTGGATGGCGACGTTGTTGATGATCGTGTTCCGTGTCCGGTACCCGCGATGGTGGTTCGATTTCGCCCGCGAGCTGACCCGCTTCAGCACCCGAGTCGGTGCCTACGCGGCCCTGCTGACGGATAGATACCCGTCGACGACGAAGGATCAGGCGGTTCATCTGGACATCGACTACCCGGACGCCGAGAAGGACCTGAACCGCTGGCTGCCGCTGGTCAAGTGGCTACTGGCGATTCCCCACTACGTGATCCTCGTCATCCTGTGGTTCTTCGCGTTCTTCGCGATCGTCATCGCCTGGTTCGCCATCCTCATCACGGGACGATATCCGAAGGGCCTCTTCAACTACGTCGTCGGCGTTTTCCGCTGGTCAATCCGCGTCAGCGCCTACATGTACCTGCTGGTCACCGATCAGTACCCGCCGTTCAGCATGGAGTAAGCGCGCCAGGGTGACCGCCCAGGCGGGCCCAGTCGCCCTCAGCCGGCTGGCGTACCCGGTCGCATGAACAAGAACCAGAAGCCGCCCGCACCCGCCAGTAGAACGGCGAGCGCGGCGCCGACGATCGGCAATGTCGGGTCGGTCGATCCGCTCGAACCGCCCGAGCCCGGGCCACTCACACCACCCGAGCCGGGGTTCGCCCCGGACCCAACGGGAGCGGCGGACGACGTCGAGACCGCGGTCGCGGTGGGCGATGCCGACGGGACGATCGTGGGAGCGAGGGTCGCGCTCGGCGTCGGCGTGGGCGTGGGCGTGGCAGTGGGCGTGGGCGTGGCCGGAGGAGCGGGAGCGCGTGTCGGCACGGGCGTTGCGGCGAGCCTTCCGGGGGGCGTTGGCACGGGTATCGGGTCGACGTTCGTCGCGAAGGCCCAGTCGGACAGCACTCCCGGGAGTCGGACCGATATCGGAGCCCATCCACCGTCACGGAACTCGAGTGCCTGGCCGCCGGGGTACAGGTCGGCTACGGACCCCCAGAGCGCGCTGAGGCTACCGGTGGGGTAGATGAAGATCGCGTACATCTGTCCCGGAGTCACGATGGGGTAGGTCGAGAAGTTGAAGCGGACCCATGCGTCTCCCGGGTTGTTCACGCCGAGGACCTTCTCGCCGAGGATCGTGCCATCAGGAGCCGGTGGATTGCCCGTCACGCCCTGCAGGCTGACGGCCACAGTAGAGCGGCCATCCATGTGCAGGTCGACGCTCTCGAGCTGTCCGTAGATGCCGGCGGTGAAGGTCTGGGCGAAGATCGGGCTCGTCCCGCCAATCGAGGTCCCGATGTTCGTCTGCGACTGATCGACGACATAGGTCCCGGCGAGGGTCGGCCCGCTGGTCAGAGCCAGCAGAGCCAGGCTCGTGACCAATGCCAGCGCGCGGCGTTTCATATTTCAATGCCCCCGGCTTGTTCGATAGCTAGGACACCAGAATGGCGGCGCGGAGGCACGGGGCCTGACGAGTCCTGGCCAGTGGGACGGCCGTTCCCGGGGCACGATGAAGCGAGGGCCCGACCATCAGCGGAAGGCGACTGACGGCGAACGCGCTACTTCCTCCGGAGCAAGTGAGCTGCGCCGGCCGAATGCGAAATGGGACGTCTACCGCGGCGTAACGGTGGCAAGAGCTGACGGGTCGCACACGAAGAGCCCATGTCAAAAAGGGCTCGCTGGCGACGGGAGAACCGGCCGGTCCCCCCGTCGCCGCGCGTGTCTCCTACTTCGCCAGGACTGGCACGACCTGGGAATCGAGGACGAGCTTCGACGGTGAGCCGTCCGGCATCGGCGCCGACAGGTCCACACCGTGGATCGCCTTGACTCGTTCCAGGAACCAGGTGGTGAACGCATCCTTCGCGCTCATCAGCTGCCCGAAGGAACGGGCCGGATCGTCGCCCTCGAGCGTCACGATCACCAGGTCGCCCATGGGCGTGGGCTGAAGGAAGGTGCGCTCCTGGACGCCGGCTCGCCTTCGCGACTCGGCGAACTCCGAGCACCGAGCCCCGTTGAGCTCTGCGATGAATTCGTGCCACTCCGCGGTCTTTCCTGGAAGGATCGGGAACACTACTGCGTTCAACGCCACGGGAAACCTCCGTGAGCACATGCATGCCCGGCGGCGGGGGGTGGGGCTCGCCATTGGCCCGGCGCGACGGTGAGCCATTGCCTTCGGCGATGGCTTTAGGCGACCGTATGGGGACGCCGCGCCGGTGGGAACCCGCGGGCTCCCGTGCTTCTCCCCGTTGTTGAGATTGTGGGCGCTCCGGCTGCACGTGGACGCGGATCCAGCTTCTGTCCCATCACGCAGGCACGCGGGTCCTGGCCTGAGCCGGCTCATCGAGTCTCTGTCGAGTCGCACTTCTCTGGTGGAGGAGACGGCGGCCGAGGTTTAGACTCCCAGCGTCGGGGCCGTGGCCGAGGGGTCGCGGCCGCCGGCCGCCACAATCGACTCGGGGGCACCGGCGATGAAGCGTCGAGGATTGGCGTTGTGCGCGGGGCTGCTCCTGTTGGGTCTGCTGCCGGGCTCCACCCCGGCCCTCGCGACCGTGGACCAGAAGAACGAGTCCATCAACGACGATCTCCTGGACACGGGCTGGCACGCCCAGACCTTCAAGACCGGCCATACGGGGTCGATGAACGGCGTCGACCTGTGGCTGTTCACCCCGAGCGGAACGACCACCGTCGCTCTCTCCATCCAGAAGCTCGACGGGTCCGGATACCCGGACGGCACGCCTCTTGTGCGAGTCTCAGCCCCCGGCGAACGAATTCACCGCATCCACGAGGCCTCGTTCGTACGCGGCGATGAGGCGGTCCCACTGGGCGTCCATCTCCACGTCGATCTGCTGGCGGGCGGGGTCCGCGTCGAACCAGGCCACGGTGCGCCGGATCCCCTCGGCGAACGGCGTCACGGCGCGAAAGTCGGGCACGAAGCGCTTGAGCTTGGACGTGTCGAAGACGGCGCTCCCGGCCTTGTCGCCGAGCAGCGTGCCGCGCCAGTCAGGCAGGCAGGCGGCGATGAAGTCGGAGGCAATGTGGACGATCCGCGGCTCCACGCCGGCGGCGGCCGCGGTCTGACGGTAGATCTCGTCCCAGGTCAGGACCTCGTCCGACATGATGTTGAAGGCGTGGCCGATCGCCGCCCGCCGGCCCAGCAATCCCACGAATCCCACCGCGAAATCGGTGTTGTGGGTCATCGTCCAGAGCGCGGTTCCGTCGCCGGGCACGATGATCGGCTTGCCCGCCCGCATCCGCGCGATCGCCGTGAATGGCCGCTCCCAGCTGTTCACGGAAAGCGGGATCTGGGTGTCGCCGTAGGTTAGCGACGGGCGGACGATCGTGACGGGGAACCCGTCCTCGCGGTAGGCCCGCATCAGGCGCTCCTCGCAGGCGATCTTGCGCTGCGAGTAGTCCCAGAACGGGTTCGCGAGCGGTGTGTCCTCGCGGATGATCCAGTCGCCGAGCGGCTTGAGATAGGCGCTGGCCGAGCTGATGAAGATGAACTGGCCGGTCCGGCCGCCGAAGAGGCGCAGGTCGCGCTCGATATCGTCCGGGGTGTAGGCGATCCAGTCGACCACGACATCGAACTCGCGGCCGGCGAGCGCTCGCTCGGCCGCGGCCTCGTCGTGGTGGTCGGCGACGAGGACGGTGGCGCCGCCGGCCCGCTCGGGTCTGCCGCCCCGGTTCAGGAGGAAGAGCTCGAGGCCGCGCTCCGCGGCCAGGCGGGTGCAGGCGCTGCTGATCAGGCCGGTGCCACCTACGAACAAGACCTTCATGCACGGTCTCCTGTGTGGGTGATGCCAGCGTAGTGCCGGCACGAGATCCTGGCGCGCCCGCCTGGCGGATCGATCGAGCGCCGGCCGCCCGTTGAGCTTCGCTCTGTACCTGCCCTATGTTCCGTTCGAGCTGGTGATAGGCCTGTGGCTCCTGATCAGGGGCGCCCGCCCCGAATCGATGTCCGGCGCCCTGGACTAACCGGGCCTGTCCGCGGCGGCGGTGCGGCCATGGCCCGGTCCACGGCCTCCAGCAGAGCCTCGGCCGTGAAGGGCTTGGCCAGCAACTCCGTGTTGGGTTCCAGCGTCTGGTCGTGGACGATCACCTTGTCCGCATAGCCCGAGATGTAGAGAACCCGGATTCCCGGCTGAGCGGCACTGAGCTGTGCCGCGACCTCGCGTCCGTTCATGCCGGGCATGACCACGTCGGTGATGAGGAGCTCGGCCGGCCCCTGCCTCCAGGTCTGGATGGCAGTGGCGCCGTCGGACGCCGTCAGCACGCGGTAGCCGGCCGTCTGCAAGACGCGGCTCGTGAACCCCCTGACGCCGCTGTCGTCCTCCACGATCAGGATTGTGCCCGTCCTCGAGCCGCCCTTCGCGGATGGCCGGCCCGGCTCAGAAGCGGCACTCGCCGTCTCCTCGACGCGCGGCAGGCAGACCATGAAGGTCGATCCTCGGCCGGGCTCGCTGCGGGCGGTTATCGTGCCGCCGGCCTGGCGGACGATGCCGTAGACCGTGGCCAGGCCCAGGCCGGTGCCCTCGCCCGGGTTCTTCGTCGTGAAGAACGGTTCGAAGAGGTGCTGCATGACGTCGGTATCCATGCCCACCCCGCTATCGCTCACCGACAGGGTGGCCATGCGGTCGGCCGGCCCCGCCTCGGCGTCCTCGACTTCGCCAATCTCGATAGTCAGCGTGCCGCCGTCACGCATCGCGTCGCGGGCATTCACCGACAGATTGACGACGACCTGCTCGACCTGGCCGCGGTCGGCCAGCACCGAAACCGGGCTTTTCGGAATCACGGTGACGAAGGTTATGTTCTCGCCGATCACGCGCCGCAGCATGGGTTCGAGGCTTCGAGTGACTGCGCCAAGGTCGATGACCTCCGGCTTGAGGACGGTCCGCCGGGCGAAGGTGAGCAGCTGACGCGTCAGTCCCGCGGCTCGATCCGCCGCCTGCTCGATCTCCTCGAGCTCCTCACGCATGACGCCGTCCGGCGGCAACTCGGCCAGGGCCAGGCTGGCGTTGCCACGGATCGCGGTCAGCAGGTTGTTGAAGTCGTGGGCGATGCCACCGGCCAGCCGACCGATCTCCTCCGTCTTCTGGGCCTGGCGGAGCTGGTCCTCCAGCGCGTTTCGTTCAGTCTCGGCCCGGCGCCGTTCGCTTATGTCGCGGGCGATGCTCAGGATGCTCTTGCATCCGCCGAGGTCGATGACGGTGGCGCTCAATTCGACGGGGACGACCGTTCCGTCCTTCCTCATGTGAGCGCCCTCGAAGAAGGCCGATCCCTGGCCGGCGAGGGCTTCTTCTCGCTCGGCAATGAGTGGCGCGAACTCCGGCGCATCGATGTCGGACGGTGACATGGTCAGAAACTCGTCGCGACTGTAGCCAAGCCTCTCGCACGCCGTATGGTTGACCTCCACGAACTTGCCGCCTATGTCGTGGATGAAGATGGCGTCGCTGGCGACATCGAACAGGGTCCTGAAGCGCTCCTCGGACTGACGCAGGGCTTGCTCCGCGGCGTGCCTCTCGGTTATGTCCTGGTCGGCCGTGACGGTTCCGGTGATCTCTCCACTTTCCGAGCGGAGGGGGGCTTTGACGACGATATGGCGCCGGACCGTACCGTTCGCCAGGAAGCGATCCGCCTCGTAGACCTCGGGCATCCCGCTGGCGATGGCCTTGCGATCGTGCTCGAGGTGCATCGCGGCCTCAGGCTGGCCGAGCTCGCGGTTCGTCTTGCCGATGACCTCTTCTCGCGTGAGCCCGTAGTTGCCGGCGGCGTAGGCGGTGTTGCACAGTGTCACGCGACCGTCTCTGTCCTTCGCGACGATGGGACTCGGTATGGCCTCGAGGAGCTCCTCGACGAAGCCTGCCTGCGCCCGGAGGATATCCTCGACTCCGCGCCTGGTGGTGATATCCCGAATGGATGCGACGACTCCGACCACCTGTCCGCCGGCGTCGCGATGCGCCCGGCCCACCGCCCGTGCCCACCCCGTCCGACCGCTCGGGAAGCCATCAAGCTCGAACTCGATCCATCGAGAGTCGCCCGTCGCGATGATCCCGGCAACGATCTCCTCGAGCCTGCCGGCAATCTCCTCCCGGAAGACGTCACGCGGCTTGCGCCCGAGGATCTGGTCCGCCGTCCAGCCCGTGATTTCCTCGATGGCCGTATTCCACACGCTCATGCGCAGGTCGCGGTCGAAGACGACCAGCCCGTCTCCCGTGCTGGCGATTATCGATTCGATGAAGGCGTTTCGGTCGAGCACCGCCTCGGCGCGATGGGCATCGGTGGTGTCCTCGATCGTCGCCATGAGCGAGGCGGAACCGACGCGCGAGAGGCGGATGAGCGACGAGCGGTCGGACTTCGCGTCGCGCTGCTCGAATTCCTCGGGTTGCCCGCTGGTCGCGACCCGGCCGGCTCGATCGAGCAGATCGGGCCATAACCCCGGTCTGACCTCCGAGAGGAGTCTGCCGACCAGCTGGTCGGCTCCGCGACCGATGAGCCGCGCGAAGGCCGAGTTGGCGTCGATGATGCGGCAGTCGATCGGCTTGCCGGCGGCATCGAAGACTATCTCGCCAACTACGACAGCGCTCGACATTTGCCCGCGTCTCCAGAGAGTGACGTCCCTGCCGCCGTTCGGCGGTCTGCAACTCGAATCATCTTGCCACCCCGGGAGAATCGAGTCCACGGCGAATCCGGGGGGGGTCCGTCGGGCGATCCGGCCCTCGATCCGGCCCTCGGCGGGGTCGTCGGCGGCATCAGGGGTGGCAGTGCCGGACCGCCTCCTGCTAGCCTTGGCCGATGAACCGTCGCCACTTGGTCGGCATCGGGTTGGGGGCGCTGGCCGGCGTCGGCTACGCCACGGGACCGTTCCTCTTCAAGGCCTCCGTCCATCTTGCCGGCGTCGATTGGATCGGCATGCTGATGTGGCGTTTCGGTCTGGCCGCGCTGGTGAGTTGGGCCTGGATGCTGGTCCAGCCGTGGGCGCGAGCGGCCCTTCGGGGACTCGACCGCCGCACCGTCGCCAGGCTGTTGCTGACCGGTGCCGTATTCGTCGTCGATGCCAGCCTCTATTTCGCGGCCGTCGAGCGAATCGACATCTCGCTGGTTGCCCTCATCGCGAGCGCCTATCCGGCCCTGGTGGCCGTCGCGTCCCTGCACCTCGGCTACAAGTTCTCGGGTCCTAGGGCCTGGGGATCGCTGGCCCTGGTCATTTCCGGGACGGCCCTGACCATCGGTGCCATCAAGCCCGACACGGACCAGGTTGGGATCGTCCTCGCCGTCCTGGCACCGGTCGCCTATACCGTCTACATAATGCTGGCCGCCTGGATGGCCGGGGAGAGACCGGGCCAGACCGCGGACATGCGCTCGGGCGGCAGGGGGGCCGAGGTGCCACCGGCGGCTGCCGGGGCAATCATGGCCACCGGATCCTGGATCGGTGCCGCGGTGGTCGGGCTGGTGGCAGGCGAGCCGATGCTACCGACACAGGTCCCCGCGGCCGCATGGCCGGGCCTGATCGGCATCGGCGTCTTCTCCGCCGCAATCGCCATCCAGGCGTTCTACGCATCCGCGGCGAGGATAGGCGCCGCGCGAGCCGCGCTACTGACGACAGTCCAGCCCATCGTGGTCATAGTCCTCGGTGTCTCCTTCCTCAGCGAGGCCTTCACCCCGGTTCGCGCGGCCGGGGCGGCGATCGTGCTGGCGGGTGTTCTGCTGGCACAGTTCGCCAGGTCCCCGGAGCCACCGGCGGCCGCTCCGCAGGAGCCATAGGCACGGCGGATGCGCTCGCGGCCGGCTCGGCGAGCCGGAATGACCGGGCTGGCCTGATGGCTATTGCGGCCCGCTACCCTGTGTCGGCCCGGTCCGTCGCCCCCGCCATAGGAGGAATCCGAGGCCGCCGGCCACAGCCAAGAACCCCACGATGATGGCTGCAAGGATCGGTATGGTCATGTCGGTGGAGCCGCCCGAGCCCGGGCCCGAGCCCGAGATGGACGCCGACGCCGACGATGCGGGCGTGACGCCGGCGCTCGGTACCTCGCTTGCCTCAGGCGAATCGGTCGTGGTTGGCGTGGCCGTCGGCGTGGGACTCGCGGCTGGCGAGGGTGGCGGAGTCGCGGTCGGCGCGAGGGTCGGGGCGCGCGTTGGAGCGCGCGTCGGAGAGGGGGTCGGCGAGGGCGTCGGCGTAGGCGTCGGATCGGCCGCGGCCATCTCCGTCTTGAAGGACCAGTCGGCGGGGCCTCCGATGTCGGCCGTCGGCTCGAGGACCCATGCCAGGCTGCGCAGAGTCCACGCCTGGCCGCCGGGATAAGCGTCTGCCGTAGATCCCCACATCTGGATCCCGCCCGTTCTGATGACCACGATCGCGTAGACATGGCCCGGCGTCAGGACATAGTAGGGAGTGAGGATGAAGTAGACCCAGTCGCCGGCGGGCGCCGAAACGGCCTTGGTGTCCGACGCGAGGGTCCCATCCTTGGGCTTGGCCGGGCTACCTTCCGTGTCCTCCACCAGGACGGTCACGGTCGAGCCGCTCGAGACGAGGAACAGGTCGACGACCACCAGTGGGCCGTACCTGCCGGCCGTGAAGGTCTCGGCGTTGATGGCCGAGCCCGAGACGTATTGATCGGCCGCGGTGTTGGATTGGTCCACCGTGGTGGCGATGGCCAGGGCCCACCCCGGCATCAGACTCAGCAACAGCAGCCCCGTGAACAGCGCAACAGCGACGCGTTTCATGATCGGATCCCCTCCTGGATCGAAGCGTGAGTGCGAGGTGGGAGGCCGCGGGCTACCCCTGGGCCTGCCCTGCACGCCGCCGCATCAGCAGGAAGCCGCCAATACCCAGGACTAGCAGAACCAGGATGAGGGCTCCGATGATCGGGATCGTCATGTCGCTCGAGCCGCTGGAGCCGGATCCCGAGCCCGCGCCCGAGCCCGAGCCGGCGGGAGGCGTCGCGACCGCGGTCGCTCCCGCCACTGCCGATGTGTCGGTCGCGGTTGGGGTTGAGGTCGGCGTATCCGTCGGAGTGTCGACCGCGGTCGGCGTCGCGGTGGGCGCAGTCGTTGGGGCTGCTGTGGGCGCGGCCGGCCGGACGGTCGGTGCGCGGGTCGGTACGGGCGTCGGTGCGGGAACCGGCGTCGGCGTGGCGGCGGCCAGTCCCATGTTCGTCTTGAAGGCCCAGTCGGTCGGCCCGCCCAGCGACGCGGACGGCTCCGTGACCCACGATCCCGCGCGGAAGGTCAAAGCGCGGCCGCCGGGATAGAGATCCGCCCCGGACCCAAAGAACTGGCCGTAGTCGCCGGGGAGGACGACCAGGGCGTAGACGTGGCCGGGGATCAGCACGGCAGGTGTTGCGAAGTCGAACCTGATCCAGGCGCCGGAGGTGAAGGCGACACCGACGACCTTCGACGCGAGGACCGTCCCGTCCGGTATCGCGGGATTCCCGGTGGTTCCCTGGACGGTGACGCTCACCGACACGCTGCTGACGTCGACACCAAGGTACAGATCTACGCTGTCGAGCGGGCCGTACATGCCGGCCGTGAAGGTCTGGGCATCGATGGCCGAGTTCTGGTCGAAATCGTCGACGACGGCTTGCGTTTGATCGACGGTGTAGGTGCTGGCCAGAGCCAGCCCCGGCGCCAGGCCGGCCAGCAACAGCAGACTGGTGAGGAGGGCGATTGCGGAGCGCTTCATGTCTGGGACCCCCGGTGGAATGGAATCGGCAGTGGCGTTCTCGCGGCGCATTCGCGCTCGCGAGAGGCCGGAAGATAGTACACTGCGCCACTTATAATTCCCGCCAAATCGGGTAGGAGTCCCACCTCCCGGCACCGGGATTGCCCGGTGTCTCCCCAGGCGCGCCGCGAGCGGCCCAGCCGACCCCGGCGTAGTGCGGGGCGAGACACGAGTGTCGGATAGCCGACCGATGCAGCTCTCTATCCGAGTTGCGTCCTCAGGCGGTCGAGGGGCTCATGCGGGCCCCGGCCGCGACGACCGTGACTGCCCGAACCTGCGAATCCGCGCCACCATTGCCACGGGTGCCAGAAGCGCCGCCGTTGGGGTTGGCCCCGGTGGAGGTGTTGGGGTGGCCGGCGCTGTGCCGCCGAGCAACAGCAGCCCGTCGACCTTGTGGTAGTGGGAGGACCACGTGTCGGTGTGAACCACGACGCCGGCCGTGTTGGTCACCGTACGCGTCCGGACCGTGTCGAAGCCGTCGGTCGGAAAGTCGGCGCGCCCCCACTGGCCCGGCTGCAGCTTGGTCGTGTACTGGGTGTAATCGCTGGCCTTGACGACATTCGCCTTGAACTCGGGGCTGAAGGTAACCGTGCGCCCGAGCGGCAGGCTCCAGAGCTGGACTGTGATCGAACTCGTGCTGCCGTACGTTGAGCCGGCCACGATCACGATCGGGTTGGGCGTGTCGTTGGTCCACACCATGTCCCATGTCTGATCGGCGCCGTTGGAATAGACCGTGGCGTCGAGCCCGACCGGATAGCGGTCGATGTAGTAGTAGTGGGCGTGCCGCTCGTCGATCTGAAGACCGGCCCTGGCCGCCGCGTTGAAGACGGTCGTGGACGCCGAACAGATGCCGCCGCCCATTGCGCCGGTGTGGCTGCTCTTGCCGTCCTTGATGACGCCGCCCCAGGTGTAGCCGTGGGCCTGGTCGACCGGGCTGACGGCGGCGAGGAAGCTGAACTGCTGGCCGGGGCCCACGATCTGCCCGTTCAGCAGCGTCGCCGGCACGCGAATGTTGGCGCCGTTGCCGTTGCTGATGTCCGGGTAGAAGGTTGTCGTCCAGCTGCCGATATCGACCAGCCGGCTCATCATGTCGGCCGTGACCGCCGGCGATACCGGCGTGGTCAGAGCCGAGATCTTCGAGACTCGAGTCCCGCCCGAGGCCAGCCCGTCGAGGTAGCCGGCGATGGCCTTCGCGGTGGCGGCGACGTCGATGTCCGCGCCGTCCTTGCCGCCCTGGACGGTGGGTGGCGCGCCCGACTTGTCGTAGGTGATGGTCGTTGCGACCGGATCGATGCGGAGCTGTTTCGAAAGCCCCGCGAGGTACGACTGCATCAGCGCGGGATCGGCGGACGGGCGGTAGATGCCGTCGATCTGGGTGCCGAATACGATCCAGCCGACGACCGTGTCGGCGGGGATCATGAACGACTTGGGAGCGCCGGCGGTTTGACCCGAGGCCGAGGCCCCGGAGGCCGGGGCCTTTGAGGCCGCGACGGCTGAAGCCGAGACTCCTGACGCCGGGGCTCCTGACGCCGGGGCTCCGGATGGCGGGATATCGGTGAGGCTGACCTCGAGGGTGACGTCGACGAGCATCTTCTGAGCCAGCGAGATGGCGGCCTGGGCATCCTTGTCGCTGACGCGTGGCTTCAACTCCACGAAGGCGCCGCCGGCCTGGAAGTTGGCGGGGGCCTCCGGCTCGGTCAGGTGAGTGATGATCGCGTCGGCGAGAGCGGGCTCGTCGATGCCAACCCCGCTGTTCGATCCCTCCCAGGCGAACGTCCCGCCTCGAACCCACGCCTGCGCGTCCCACGGTGTTACGTTCTGGCTCGCCAGCTGGCGGAGGCTGGTCGCGACCGCCTTCGGGTCGAGACTCACAACCGCCGGCAGGTTTCGGGGAGTGATGGCCGTCCGGGCCATGATGGCGGCGTCGCCGATCGGGTTGCCCGAGTGCCCGATCGCCATGACCTCGTCCGTCACGAAGCCGACGTCGAGCGTGCGTCCGAGCCGCTGATAAGTGATCGTGGCCGCGCCGGCCGGCGTCGAGACGGTGACCTGACCCTGACCCAGATACCCGTAGGCCGAATTGAGCCTGGCGGTCACCTGGTCGCGGCTCAACCCGGACAGATCGACCGCGCCGACGTGCACGCCCGGGACGACACGGTTCGCGTTGGCGCTCAAGATCAACATGACCACGGCCGCGAGCAGGGCGAAGCCGGCTATGGCCCCGACGGCGAATGCAAGGACGGCCCCGACCACCCGCCGGGCCCGTGGGCCAAGCTTGACTCGGGCCAATGGGTTGTGCAGGCGCACGCGGAACGAGGGCACGCGGAACGAGGGCACCCGGAACGAGGGCACCCGGAACCCGATTCGGCGTTTGGGCGCGACCGAGTCCGACACGGCGGCGAGTGTGGCCGACTCGGCTCCATCGATCCGCTTGGATTGGTAGGCCGCCTCGCTCTTCGGCGGGTTCCACTCAGCGGTTCCAACAGAATCCAGGATCTCGTCGACCAGATCTATCTCTTCAGTTGACATCGCGGTTCTCTCACCCCTCGGGAAAGATTACCTTGCGTCGGCCCTTTGGTGTCGAAGCGCTCGCTGAATGACGTGGCGTGATCCTCGCCGCACGGTCCGGGACGGGTCGTAAATGTATACCGATTCAGTGGCAGAATGCGGCCTCAATCGACCAGTGCGCGGCGAGACCGGCCGCGATACATCACGAAAGAGGCACGAAATGGCTGAAACCATGGCCCCCGCCGTCACCAAGCCGATCTGGATCGACCTGGCGAGCTCCGATCCGGCGGCCGCGCGCGAGTTCTACGCGAAGCTGTTCGGCTGGCAGGTCGAAGTGAACCCCGACCCGCAATACGGCGGCTACGGCATGGCCAAGATGGGCGGCCAGGACATCGCCGGCATCGGCGGCAAGATGATGCCCGAGGCGCCGACGGCCTGGTCGCTCTACAACTACACCCCGGACGTGGCCGAACTGGCGAAGAAGGTCGTGGCGGCCGGCGGCAAGGTCATCGCCCCGCCCATGGCGGTGGGACCGCAGGGCACCATGGCGGTCTTTCAGGACCCCTCCGGCGCCTACATCTGCGCCTGGCAGCCGGCGATGATGCAGGGCGGGCTCGGCGATCCTGGCAAGTCCGGATCCTTCGGCTGGGCGGAACTGAACTCGCGCGGAGTGGACAAGGCCCTGCCGTTCTACAAAGCGGTCTTCGGCTGGGACGCCAGGGCCATCCCGATGGGCGAAGGTCAACCGCCGTACTTCGAGTTCCGGATCGGGGACGAGCGGATCGCGGGCGGCATGGAGATGAGCCCCATGGTCCCGGCGCAGGTGCCCAGCTACTGGCTGGTCTACTTCACGGTCGCCGACGTGGACGCCTCATTCAAGACGGCCCTGTCCGCCGGGGCCCGCGAGATGCTTGCCCCGCAGGACTTCGCCGGAGGCCGCTTCGCGATCCTCGGCGATCCGCAGGGCGCGAGCTTCGGTCTGCTGAAGATGGCGGCGCGGTAGAGCCGGAGTCGAGGCGCCGCGGCTGAGCACGCGGCTCAGTATCATGAAGTGACCCGTCGGGGCGCTAATCCGCCCCGACGCCAACCTTCGCCCTTCTGGTTTCGGGCGACGTCTCACGCCCGACCGAAGGAGAAGGGACATGCCTCTGCTGGCGGTCTTCGGCGCGGCGTTCATCGAGATATGGTTGGGCGCCCCGACGGGCCTGGCTCTGGGCCTTCCCGCGCCGATCGTGTGGATCATGACCGTCGCCGGGTCGATGACGAGCGTCACCATCGTCGCGTTTGCCGGCGACGCTCTGCGTGGTTGGCTGCTCCGCCGATTCGGCAAAGGCGGCTCTCCCCGGAAGGGTCGCATCTACGCCGTCTGGCAACGCTATGGTGTCCCCGGGTGGGGCCTGGTGTCGCCGCTGTTCATGAGCCCGCCCATGGGCACGGGCGTGGCGCTGATGCTCGGCGCGCCGAGGAGGCGTCTGCTCGTCTGGATGTTCGGCGGCGTGTTGCTCTGGGCTTCGATACTCGTCGTGGCCTGTCTGATAGGCATCGGGCTGGTCCACGCCGTCCAGTGACGCGGCGGCGGCTCTGCTCCGGCCCCTTCAGGAGATGAACAGCTCCACGGCCTCGTCGTCTCTGGGTGAGAGGCGGCCATCGCGCGACTTGAGCTCGAGCTCCGGCGCCGGGACTTTGCCGGCCAGCGCCGCCCGCATCCGGGGGAACTGGCTCCCGGTCAGGAGCTTGTACGTGGTGAAGAGGGCGACCTTCGGCCCGACGCCGCTCCCGTCGAGGCGGGGCATGTCGCGGACGAAGGCCAGCCACGGCTCGTCCGGATGCTGACCGATCACGAAGAGGCCGCTTGTCCAGCAACCCAGGAAGAGGAAGTCGGCGCCGGCCAGGGTTGCCATGTCGCATTCACCGACCGAGACCAGCTGGGTCATCACGCCCTTGGTGCGGAGGAGGGACGAGATTTCCTCGGCATAGCGGCGCGTCACGCCGGTCCGGCTGCGGTAGACGACAACTGCCCTGGCCACGCTCACTCCTCCGGGTCGCGTCCGATCGCCGAATCCCGATCGTTCGGCCCGATCGATCGGTTCGATCATGCGGCGAGGGCGCCACGAAATCAATCGTTCGATGGGTCGACCGCCCGTCAATCGCGCGCAGGATGCCAAAGACCCTGGTGCGGCCCAGGATTGGACCATCCAGCCCTTCGGGCCGGGCCGCCGCAAGCTCAAACTGTCAGTCGAAACTGCCACATCCGAGGACCCCAATGACCACGAAGAAGCAAGTCGATGACTTCCTCGCCCTCAAGCGCATCGCCGTCGTCGGCGTTTCGCGCGACCCCAAGGGTTTCGGCACCGTGTTGTGGCAGGAGCTCCGGCAGCGCCGCTACGACGCAATCCCGGTCAACCGACAGGCAACCGAGATCGACGGCCAGCCGTGCTTCGCGAAGGTCCAGGACATCAAGCCGCCGGTCGAGGGCGTGTTGATCATGACCCCGAAGGCGGAGACGGACGGGATCGTCGCCGACTGCGCGGAGGCCGGTATCAAGCACGTCTGGATGTACGGGGGCATGGCGCCCGGAGCGGCCACGAAGTCCGCCGTTGCGTTCTGCGAGGAGAAGGGCATCGACGTCGTGCAGGGTCTGTGCCCGTACATGTTCCTGCCCGGCACGCCTGCCTTCCACGCCCCGCATCGCGTCTGGAAGAAGCTCACCGGCAGCTTCCCGAGGTAGGGTCGGGCGCCGCGTCGGCCCCGGGCTTCGGGCGCCGCCCGATAGTGCCTGGTAGTCTCGCCGCATGGGCGACGCAGTCGACATCCTGGGCGGCGCCGTCGGGCGGATAGCGCTGGCCGACAACCTGTCGGTTCTGGCCTCGCTGCCGGACGATTCGATCGATCTCGTCTACATCGACCCGCCGTTCAACACCGGAAAGCGGCAGATGCTGCGGCGGCTGCGTACGGTGCGCGACGAGGAGGCGGGCGACCGAACCGGGTTCGGCGGGCGGCGATACCGGACGATCCAACTCGGCTCGGCCAGCTACGCCGACATCCACGACGACTACCTCGACTTCCTCGAGCCGCGGCTGGCGGAGATCCGACGGGTCCTGCGGCCGAGCGGTAGCCTGTACCTGCATCTCGACTCACGAGAAGTCCACTACGCCAAGGTGCTGTGCGACGCCGTCTTCGGGCGTGAGTGCTTCCTCAACGAGATCATCTGGGCATACGACTACGGCGCCCGAACAAAGCGGCGCTGGCCGGCCAAGCACGACGACATCCTCGTTTACGTGAAAGACCCCGACCGGTACTGGTTCGACGCCGAGGCGGTCGAGCGGATCCCGTACATGGCGCCGGGGCTGGTCGGGCCCGAGAAGGCGGCCCGCGGCAAGCTGCCGACCGACACGTGGTGGCAGACGATCGTGCCGCCGGGGGGAAAGGAGCGGACGGGCTACCCGACCCAGAAGCCGGTGGCGGTGCTGCGTCGCGTGGTGGCGGCATCGTGTCCCGCGGGGGGCATCGTCGCGGACTTCTTCGCGGGGAGCGGCACGACCGGAGCGGCAGCGCTGGAGTTGGGTCGGCGTTTCCTGCTGGTCGACTCGAATCCCGAGGCCGTGGCGGTGATGCGGCGTCGATTGGGGGGAAGGCCGGGCGTGGAGGTTGTGGAGGCCTAGCAGCGCCACCGAGCAACGACGTCAGGCCGGCCATGGGGCGACGCACGGAAGGCGTGTTCGGAGGACCCGGGGTCGCTAGACTCATCGTCTCTTCGGCGGCGTGCCCTCGGCTGCGGCGCATGCCCTCAAACCCCGGCCTGGATCCTAGGGAGCGGCAGATGTTGACTTGCCAGAACTGCGGCACTCAATCGCCCGCAGACGCCAAGTTCTGCCTGGTCTGTGGCCAGGCCTTGAGCGCGGGGTACACGCCGGCGCCGCTGCCGCCCGCGCCCTCGTGGGCAGCGCCTATCGCGCCCGTGCCGCCCGTGCCCTCGTGGGCTCCGCCGGTCGCGCCCGACCCTGCCGCGCAGCAGCCGCAGCCACCGGAGCCGCCGGTCCAGGCCTTTGCGCCCGTGCCTCCGACCGCGCCCGACTACTCGGCCCAGCCCGCATACGGTCAGCCACCGGCTTTCGGGCAGCAGCCCGCCTACGGCCAGCCGACGGCGCCCGACTACTCGCAGCAGCCGCAGGCCTTCGGTCAGCCGCCGGCGTACGGTCAGCCGCCGGCGTACGGTCAGCAGCCCTACGGTCAGCCGCCCGCCTACGGTCAGCCGGGGGGCTATGGCTACGCGCCGGCTCCCGCCCGCCGCAGTTCGACGCCGATGATCGTCGGCATCGGAATCGTCGCGCTCGTTGCCGTGCTTGTCGGCGCCGGCCTCATCCTCGCCGTTTCCGGAGGCTCCCACGGCACGTCCTCGCCCTCCTCGATAGCGGCCGGCTCCCACACGCCGGCGCCCGGAACTTCGACCGTGACGCCGACCCACGAGCCGAGCAGCGGACCGACCGCCGAACCGACGGAGCGCCCGGAGGCCGGCTTCACCGCCACAGGCCCGTTGACCACCGGTCGCTGGGGCCACACCGCCACACTCCTATCCGACGGTCGCGTGCTGATCGTCGGCGGGTACAGCGGGTCGGGCGACGGGGCGTTGGCCTCGGCCGAGCTGTATGACCCGACCACCGGCACTTTCAGCGCGACGGGCAGCCTGAAGAACGCTCGTTCGCTCCACACCGCCACTCTCCTCAAGGACGGCCGCGTCCTGATCGCCGGAGGCCACAACGACACGACTGCGCCGGCCCCGGCAGAGCTGTACGACCCAAAGACCGGCACGTTCACCACGACCGGCTCGCTGGCGAACACTCGCTGGGGTCACACCGCCACGCTTCTATCCGACGGCCGCGTCCTGATCGCGGGCGGGAACATCCGCGTCGGCACGAGCTCGTTCACCGCGACCGCGTCGGCCGAGATCTATGACCCGGCGGCCGCCAAGTTCACCGCAGCGGCCGACATGAAGAACGCCCTCGCCTGGCACAGTGCCACTCTCCTCTCAAACGGCCGTGTCCTGCTCGCCGGCGGCCAGTTCGGCTCGACCGATGCCACGTACGCCCCTGTGTCCCAGGTGTTCGACCCGACGACGGGGAAGTTCACCGTGACCGGTCCTCTCAATGAGCCCCGGGCCGGCCATGCCGCCGCCATCCTCCCCAACGGCCAGGTGCTCCTCGTCGGCGGGTATAACGAGGCCATCAACTTCGACTCCACCGAGCTGTTCAACCCCACCGCCGCAACGTTCAGTTCGAGCGGGACCATGAGCACCGTTCGCTACTACCCAACGGCGAGCGTCCTGGCCGACGGCCTGATACTGGTCGCGGGCGGCTACGACGACTCGGGCCCGACCGCCTCGGCCGAGCTGTATGACCCGAAGACCGGCGAGTTCACCGACGCCGGATCGATGACCGACTCCCGGGCCCGACATACCGCCACGGTGCTGACCGACGGCCGCATCCTCCTGGTCGGAGGCCGCACGGACTCGGACTCGGTAGCCTCCGCCGAGTTGTACCAGCCGTAGGTTCGACTCCGCACGCGGCGGGCCCTCGCGTCTCTAGCGGATCGCGGGGGCCCCCGGCAGCAAGTCGATCAGAGGCCCCCGCGAAGCGGCCAGCCCTTCGGCGGCGGCCGGTACGGCGGCCAGCCTCTCGTCGATCCGGACCAGAAGCAGCGGCACGTCGATGCCGGCCCCGCGGGCGACTTCGGTATCGAGCCGGGCCGAGGTTTCGAGGTGCGTCCGGGCGCCCTGGAGGTTTCGGGCGACGCCGATGGGATTGCCCCGCACGGCATGGACGTAGCCGGCGGCCAGCTTGATCAGGCCCTGGTACAGCGCCCGCTCGGCGAGGTTGGAGGTGCCCATCCAGGCCGGCTCCAGGAGCTCGTGCGCTTCGAAGTAATCGCCCCGCTCGTAGGCCGAAAGGCCGGCTTCGAGCGCGGCGTGGCGACGGTCGGGTGGAATCGGTCGGAACGCCTTCCGCCGATCGCCCTGCGTGACCGTGAGCCGATCGTCCCGGGCGCCCCTCGCCGGGGAGCTGTCGGCCCGCTCGGTGCCGCCGTCGGGAGCGGTCTGCTCGTCCGTCAGTCGAGGTCCTCGATGCGTCGTCTGCCGTCGAACCCGTCGGAGATTTCGTGCCACCACTCGACTCGCTCCTCGCCGAGGCGCCAGCACAACCATATCGGCCGGCCGGCGACCATGGCCGGGAAATCGATGAGCCCGGTGGAGATCTCGCGCAGCTCGATTCCACAGCCGTCCAGCTCGATGACCGCGGCCTGCATCTGATCGACCAGTCCCTGCATTCGCAGTCGGAGTTGCTGGGTCTCCCTGGCGGCCTCGGCGCTCGACGCTCCGGCGGGGGCCGAGGCCACAGCACCGGCCACGGCCGGGGCGTTCAGCTCGACAATTCGGTCGCGCACGGCGACGACCTCGTCACGCTGATCGCGGAGCCGGAGGAGCGTCTCGCGAACCTCGGGCAGCTTGGCGTTGGCCCGATCGAAGTCGTAGAAGTCAGGCACGTGCGCATGGTACCCAAGTCGCCGCGGATGGCGATTCTCCGGCCGGGACGATGCGTCGCCCGGAACCCGCTAGCGGCGCTCGGCGGCGTCGAGGCGCTCGCGTAGCCGGCGCAACCGATCCGGGCGCTCACGGGCGAATCGCTCGATCGCCTCGACGATGTGGGCTTCGTCCAGGTGCGCTTCTTCGATGACCTCTTCCACCGAACCGCCGGTGCGCCAGCGGTCGTCCCAGTCAGGGCTGAGCGAGTATTCGCGCACAATCGGGTCGTCGGCCCAGTCGCGCATCAGCTTGTAGGCGCCGTTGGTGATGACCATCGAGTCGAGTCGATCGGCGGGCTCAACTGTGGCGGCCCGGTAGGCCTCGTCCTGCAGCGCGAAGAGCTGCGGGCTGATGGCGGCGACGATCTTGACGTTGAGGCCGCGCCGGTCCAGCTCCGGCAAAGCCCGCACCAGGTTGGCGGTGCTGATCGAGCCGCGCACGAAGACCGTGCCGGCTTTGGCGGCGCCGTCCCGGAAGGGCCGAATCAGATACGCGCCGCGGGCCGCGGCAAAGTGGCCCGGCATGCCAAGGGCCGCTCGATCCGGAACCATGACCGGCGGCCGCGTGAGGTGAAGGGCGACGATCGGCACCTGCGTGGCGAAGGCCGCGGCGAGGACCACCGGCACCTCGTTGTATTCCCAGGGATGCAGGTCGATGAGGTGGCCGTCGGGGAAGAGCTGGGTCACGCCCGGCGAGAAGACCCCGAAGTGAGTCCGCGAGTCTTCGGCCGTCTCGGGACCCGAGTGACCGGCCACGTAGAGGACCTTGCCGAGGCGCAGATCGCAGTCCTGGGCGAGCTGGCTGTAGAGGCGGAGCGGCCCGTACTTGAGGTAGCTGAACGAGCCGTATGTCGAGCAGGCGCCCCAGAACCCGTCGAAGTCGGTGAAGGGATCGGCGGCCAGGTTGACGCTGGCCAGGCCGGCCATCATGCCGGCGTTGGTGAATTCGGTGATCTCGGTCGGCAGCAGGGCGCCGGTCGGGTTGGCGTCGCGCTCGTACCAGCCGAAGCCGGGCATCTCCCCGAACGGCTTGGCGAAGCCGGCGATGTTGGTCGACTCCGCGAGATCGGCCGAGCAGGCGATGAACAGGGGCCGACCGTAGTCGCGCTTCGCGACGGCGTTGACGTACGAGGCCCAGGCCGACAGCCCGGCACGGTTTGGCGCGTCCCCACCCGGCGCGCGCCACATCGCCGCCGGGTAGTGCTCAAAGTCGAAGAGCGAGCTGTCGACGGTGGGGTTGGCCGGCTGCCCGGGCGCCACGGGGCGGGCGGGCTTGCCGGCGGAGCCGTGCCCGGCCGGGGAGCCGTGCCCGGCCGGGGAGCCGTGCCCGGCCACCGCGCCGAGCCGGAAGCTGTCGATCTTCTCCGGCACCGTCGCCGCGATCTCGAGCAGCTTGTCCGACAGCCAATCGACCAGGCCCTCGTCGCGCCGCAGGACGCCGACGGCCGCTTCGAAGTTGGCCTCCGCTTCGGCGCGCAACGCGGCCGGGTCCTGCTGCGCGGCCTCGCCGACGCCCCGGTACTCCACGCCGTAGCGGGCCATGAACTCGCGCCGAACGGCCCAGAACTCCGGGGCGTGCTGCTTGTGCGGGACGCCGTGGCTGGCGGCATCCACCTTGCCGTAGCCGCGACCCTTGCGGGTACGGAACCACGCGGCGCTGGGGGCGCGGTCCGGGTTGGGCCCGCGCGCGGCGTCGAGCACGGCGCGAGTCACCGGTCCCCATTCCATGCCGTCGTCGGTCCCGGTCACGCGCCAGCCGTACGGTTCGAACCAATCGATCGGGGTTCCGTGGACTACCGTCGAGGCCGGCCGCTCGTCGATGCCGAAGTCGTTCCAGTCGACCAGGAAGACCAGGTTCGAGAGGCCCAGTCCCCAGGCCGAGTTCTTGGTTTCGTGGGCCGCGCCGGGCGTCAGGCCGCCTTCGCCCTCGATGACGAAGACGCGGACCTCGCCGGCGCCGGCTGCTCGCAGCGCCAGCGCCTCGCCCGCGGCGAACGGCATGCCGTGGCCGGAGGGACCCGTGTTGGCCTTGAGGAAGAGAGTCCGGCCGGCCATCTCGGCGTGGCCCGGCAGCCCGCCGCGATGCCGCAACCCGAGCAGATGCTCCCACGTCAGGGCGAACCGACCCTCCTGCGGGAAGGCGAATCGCGGATCGGCGGTCCGCTCGAAGCGGGCGCGGAGGCTCTCGTTCAGCACGGCGAGGGTGGCGTAGACGAGCGGCACGGTGTGGCCGGCCGACAGGACGAACCGATCTCCGAAACGCAGCCACGGCCGGCGGATGTCCCAGCGCATCGCGCCGGAGAGGAGCAGCGCGACGAGCATGTGGACCTTGGATCGCGAGCCGCCCGGATGACCGCTCTGCCGGTAGTCGAGCATCAGGTCGATGCACTCGTCGATGACATCCTTGAGGATCTCGTAGCGGTCGAAGTCGGGCGCGGCGAGGTCGAAGAGGCGGTCCGCGTTCGGTCGCTCGGCGTCCGGTCGCTCGGCGTCCGGTCTCTCGGCGTCCGCGGCCGAGCTCCTCCCCGTGGCGGTCATCGCACCGCCGCCCCGCGGCGCGCCACCACCAGTGGCTCGATCACGGCTCGGGTCCGGCGGATCGCTTCGGCGATGTTCTGGCGCGAGGTGGCGTAGCTGAAGCGGAGGTGACTGCGCCCAACGTGACCGAACGCGGTTCCGGCCAGGGCCGAGACGCCACCTTCGTTGAGCAGCCGGTCGGCCAGCTCCGCGCCGGTCAGGCCCGTGGCGGAGATGTCGGGGAAGACGTAGAAGGCTCCGGCCGGTCGCAGGCAGGTCACGCCCGGGATGGCGTCCAACCCGTCGACGATCAGGTCGCGGCGCACCCTGAACTCGGCGACCATCGCGTCGACCGCATCCTGTGGCCCGGTCAGAGCCTCCACGCCGGCCCACTGAGTGGCGGCGTTGGTGCAGCTGACGCTGTTCACTATGAGCCGGCCCAACGGCGTGACCAGCGGCTCCGGCACGATGGCGTAGCCGAGCCGCCAGCCGGTCATGGCATAGGTCTTGGAGAAGCCGTCCAGGACGATCGTCCGGTCGACCATGCCTGGCAGCGAGGCGATCGAGACGTGCTCGCCCTCGTACAGGATTCGACCGTAGATCTCGTCGGCCAGGACCGTAAGGTCGTGGTCTCGGGCAACGGCTGCGATCCGCTCGAGGTCTTCGCGCGTGGAGACGCCGCCCGTGGGGTTGGCCGGCGAGTTGAGGATCACGAGCTTCGTGCGTGGAGTGACCAGCGAGGCCAGCTCGTCGGGGTCGAGGCGGAAGCCGTTCTCCTGGCGAATCGGGCAGGGGACCGCGCGGCCGCCGACGAACTGCGCCATCGACTCGTAGATAGGGAAGCCGGGATCCGGGTAGATGACCTCGTCGCCCTCACCGACGAGCGCCAGGATGGCGAAGAACATGACCGGCTTGCCGCCCGGCACCACGACCACTCGATCGGGCGTCACGGCGAAGCCCTTGCGGGCGGTCGCGTCGGCGGCGATGGCCGAACGCAACTCGGGAATGCCGACTGTCGGCGTGTAGTGAGTCGCGCCCCGGTCGATGGCCAGCTTGGCGGCCTCGCGGATGTTCGGCGGCGTATCGAAGTCGGGCTCGCCGATCTCGAGGTGGATGACCGATCTACCGGTACCTTCGAGCGCCCGCGCCCGTGCCGCCGCCTCGAACGCCGTCTCGGTGCCGATGCGGCCCATGCGTTCAGCAAGCTTCATGGCCTGACCTACCAGCTTCTCCGACCGCGCACGATCGGGACGCGGCGCCGGCCGAGCCGTCAGCCCAGCAGCGGCCGCCATTTGGGCCACATTGGCAGTGGCGCCCGCGTCGGTCAAGGGCGAGTGGCGACGGGCCACGGTACGGGCCGGGGCCGGCAGGTCGCCCGACGGGCCACCCTGTGGTCCGGCGTTACGGCTGGCTGGATGCCGACGGCTGGGACGCCGGCGACGGCTGGGTCGACGGCGCGGCCGCAGGTACCACGGTCGGTACCGGCGGCGCGCCGCAGGGCGAGTACTGGTGCAGGAGCGACGAGGTGCAGGCCTGGTAAGAGTAGTCGCCGGAGTTCTGCTGGCCCGGGCCGAAGAACGGGTACGCGGCGATTATCGAGAAGACCAGGAACGCCGCCAGCAGCGCCAGCGGGTTGACCCGCCGCCGGAGCAGCCACCACGTCATGACCACCAGGCCGAGCGCCAGGGCGCCGGGGAAGAGCGGATCGATGATCGCGGCCTGGAGGTTCATCTGCGCCCCGGCGATGGTCACGGTGGGTGCCAGGTT
>Ga0182017_10000205_pt1 | contig 46103 bp, 38 predicted proteins | sample 712E3DmetaG_FD_120492 | JGI IMG/M metagenome (GOLD analysis project Ga0182017, IMG submission 120492) | Permafrost microbial communities from Stordalen Mire, Sweden - 712E3D metaG | ecosystem: Environmental > Terrestrial > Soil > Wetlands > Permafrost | place: Sweden: Stordalen | collected... | reverse complement strand
TCTCAAACCCGTCAACGCTCAGGTTGTTTGGAGCGGCCTGAATAGCGCGGGCAGGCCGGTTTCTTCAGGGCGGTATTTTGCGAAGATCAAGGATGGGAGCAGTAGCCGCATGGCGGAGTTTTCAGTGGTTAAGTAAAATATTGACAATTAAAATGGGGGAACAGATAATAATGAGGGATTCCTAATTTTTATTTCGGCAATAGGGGAGTTGACGATTGCAGCAACAACTCAAAAGCTCCTTCCTTACATGGATGAAAGCCGGTTCAATAGGCGCCGCCATTCTTTCTTTGTGTTTTACTATTGCCGCCCAGCCCGATAATGGAAGCATCGTCCACACAGGGCAAGCCACCTACTATGCCGCCACCGGAGACGGCAACTGCATGTTCGGTTCGTCACCCAACGATATGATGGTCTGTGCGATGAACAATAAGGAATACGATACCGCCTCGGTGTGCGGAGCATCGATCCATATTAAAGGCCCCAAGGGTGAAGTCACGGTGCGTATCGTCGACCGCTGTCCGGAGTGCCCCGTGGGAAATGTCGATTTGAGCAAACAGGCGTTCATGAAAATCGCCGACACGATACAGGGACGCGTGGCGATCACGTGGTCGTACGTGGAAACAACCGTAAACGGGCCTATAGAATACCGGATAAAGACCGGCAGCAACCAATGGTGGATCGGCGTGCTGGTTTTGAACCATCGGACCCCGATCGTCCAGGTTGAAGCAATGAAAAATGGCTCGTGGTCCCCGCTTACGCGCATGGAATATAATTACTTTCTGGACACCACGGGACTCGGCGCGGGGCCGTTCTCTTTCCGCGTTACGGATTTTTACGGGCGGCAATTGGTCGATGAAAATATCCCGCTTAAACCCGATAGCATTTTCAATGGTATGGCCAATTTTTCCTCGCATGCCATAGTCATTGAATTTTTGTCGCGTAAAGCCTTGCAAACGTTTCCGAAAACGATGCTTGTAACCTTTACAGGCGCACCCCTTCTTAGTACACCGGGGAAAAAATATGACTTATATACGCTCACGGGCGACCTGGTTGCAAAAGCCCATGGGACCGAATTGACAAATAATAGAGCGACGCGGAATTTTCCAAAAAGCGGTGTTTATATTTTAAAACTTGAAGCGGATTGAATATTGGAAGCGTCACACCGGACGGTACAGGATTAAAAAACCTCTGAGATCCTTAAAATCCATGCATGCAAAATTTTCCTCAATGCTAGGTAAATAAGTTCCCTTCTAATCGGCAAAACATTTTGAAAACTTTAGCTTTTTTTTAAAAATAATTGCGCATGTTTTTTATTCCTTTTGTAACAGTAGTAATATCAACATGTTACAATTAGCAGTAATTATCTGATACTTATTTCCTTCAAAATTTATCCGTTGGCACTAATCTTGCATTAATCTTCGTCGACAAATCACGCTTAAAACCACTATATCCATTAAAACCTTGTGGCTTAGAGGAAAAAATGCTCGGAGAAACCCTGTTCGACAGATCATCGATCCCGCTTCTGGTAAAAAGTCTCGATGCAAGCATGCTCCGTTCGCGCACCATTGCCAATAACATTGCCAACGTCAATACGCCGGGTTACCAGCGGGTGGAAGTCAGTTTTGAGGATGAGCTTCGCAAGGCGCTTGACCAGGGCAAGCTCCGGGGGATGCAGACCAACTCCAGGCACCTGCCGCTTGGTAAGATGGACATTTCGGCGCTTTCGCCCAAGGTGCAAAAACCCGCGGACCCCACGCTTCCCAGCGGAGTCAATAACGTGGACATCGACATGGAAATGGCGAAACTCGCGGAAAACCAGATCATTTACGATTTCAGCGCGAAATTCCTGAAGGGCAAATATAACAAGCTGAACGCCGCGATCCAGGCGAAAGACGTGCAGCCGTAAAAAAGGTTATAGGTAATGAGTAATTGGTTTTAGGCAATTTTAAAAATGGAGTTGGTTATGTCGCTATCAGGAATGTTTACAGGACTTGACATAAGCGCATCAGGGCTCAGGGCGCAGCGGATACGCCAGAACACCATATCGTCGAACCTGGCCAACGCCGAAACCACGCGCACGGAAAAAGGCGGCCCGTATCGCCGGCAATTCCCCGTGTTTTCGGCCGACAGCGACCGGAAAGACGTGCGGATCATCAATCAGGACATCAAGCTGCAGGGAACGATGACCGATGAGAACCATATGCCGATTCCGCCACTGGAATTCCCGCGCGACCAGACATTTTTCGGCAACGGCGTGCGGGTCGACGAGATACGCGAAGATTCGCGGCCCCCTAAAATGGTCTATGACCCATCGCACCCGGATGCGGACAAAAACGGCTATGTCGCGATGCCTAATGTCAACGTCATAGAGGAAATGACCAATATGATTTCGGCCACACGGGCATACGAAGCGAATGTTACGGCGTTCAACGCCACAAAAAGCATGCTCATGCAGGGGCTCCAGATATAACAGCCATTAAAGGAAACATCCATGAATATCGGCGCACTTACATCCGGCGATACGATGTATAACTTTGTCAAGCTTGTCGATGCTGCCCGGCAGCGTAATATTTCAGCGTTCGATGAGGCCGCGACTAAAACCCAGCGCGCGCAAAGCAAAAGCAATGCCGCCCAGGTTTCGGCGTTTCAGAAGACATTTACAAAAAATAAAGCCTCTCCCGTGGCGGAGACTTCGTCCGGGTATCAATTGCCCAAGGTGACGCGGACGAAAATACTGGGGAATTTCTTTGACGCATACGCATAAAAAATGATACTATTGAATAGAGTAAAAAAAACTTTACGTACTAGATAAAAAACCGAGGTGCCCATGGACCAAATACATTCCGTTAGCCCAATCGGCAACGGCAACCCGCTCGATAATATCGCAAAGGTGAAGTCCAACCCCAAAGACGTGCCGAGTTTCAAGGACACGATGGGCGCCTTCATGAAAGACGTCAACTCCATGCAGGTCAAGGCCGACGAGTCCATCAACAGAATGGCCGCGGGGGAAATTACCGACGTGCATCAGGTGATGAACGCGGTCGAGGAGGCGAATGTGGCTTTTAATATGATGATGGAAATCCGTAATAAAGTGATGGACGCCTACCAGGAAATACTGCGGATGCGGCTGTAAACAAGGGCGCGCGGAACGGATTCACGCACAAAATCAAAGGAGTGAGAACGTATGTCCGAGTTTTTCAAACAACTCATATCGCAATTGACGGTAATTTGGCAGCGGCTTTCGCTCCAGCAGAAAATCATAACCGTTTCTTTGATCGCTTTTACATTCCTGGGACTTATAAGCCTGATGGTATGGTCGCAAGGCAGCGTGAAAGGCGCCTCCGGCGGCGGCTATCGTACGCTCTATTCGGACCTCGAACTCGATGAAGGGGCGGCCATAACGGAGCAACTCCAGAAATCAAACTTCAAATACAAACTCGAAAACGAAGGCCGCACGGTACTGGTCGAGAAAAATAAAGTATACGAAATACGGATGGCGCTTGCCCGAAAAGGACTGCCCAAATCGCACGGCGTGGGATACGAGATATTCGACAAGACGAACCTGGGCATGACCGATTTTGTCCAGAAAGTAAATGCCCGAAGGGCCCTTGAAGGCGAACTTCAGAGGACCATCGAGGGCCTGGAGGAGGTCAAGTCCGCGCGGGTGCATATCGTCATTCCGGAACCGACGATTTTTACCGAAAACCAGCAACCCACGAAGGCGTCGGTCGTGGTGCGGACCCTCCCCGGAAGGGAATTGACAAAAGACCAGGTCCGGGGCATCTCATTCCTGATTTCATCGAGCGTTGAAGGCCTGAGGCCTGAAAATTTATCGATACTTGACTATGCTGGAAAGCTGCTTTCGAGCCCGTTTTCGGGCGACGAAGGCACCATGGCAAGTTCCCAGAACGTGGAGCTGCAGCAGAACGTTGAAAAATATCTGGAAGGCAAGGCCCAGCAGATCCTTGAGGACGTGCTCGGCCCCGCCAAATCCAAAGTAAAAGTGTCGGTCGACATGGATTTCGACCGCGCTGAAAAAACCATTGAAAAATACGATCCTGAAAGCCGCGTCGTCAGGTCGGAAGAGCGCGAAGACGAAAACGTCAAAAACGCGCCCACGGGTGATGCGACAAAGGAAAAAACGCTCACCAATTATGAAATTGACAAGACGATCGAGCACGTCGTGGCAGAGGTGGGAAATATCAAGCGGATGACCATATCGGTCGCGGTCGACGGCAAATACGAGACGGCGGACAAAAAGACCGGCAAGCTAAATTACCTTGCGCGCACCGCGCAGGAATTGCAGACCTTTGAAGACATGATCAAAAACACTATAGGTTACGACCTCAGCCGCGGCGACCAGATCAGCGTGGTCAACATGCAATTCGACAACGAGTTTCTGCGCAAGGAACAGGACGACATGCAAAAGCGTGACACCATGGAATTCAGGATGATGATCGCGAAATACGTTGCGGTGTTCATAATCGCGCTTGTCTTCATCCTTTTCCTGCGATATCTCGCAAAAACAATTGCGGAAGCCATGAACCCGCCGGTGCCTAAGCTGGAACCGCTCGGGGTGGTCGAGGAAATCAAGGAAGAGGTCCCTGATAACATCAAACACACGTCGGCGCTTCTCGAACGGGTGGAAATGCTTACACGGGAAGAACCGGTGAATATCGCACTCATCATACGGCAGTGGCTTGGCGAGCCGGTGCCGGGGGGCCCGAGGAAAAAACAAAAGTAAACATGTTTAAGCACTTGAAAAATAACGATAAGAGCTTTATAATTTAATCTGCCATAGTGCAGATAAGTCCATGTAAGCCTTCAAACGACAAGTTTGTCGTTTGAAGGCCAAAATGGATTACCTTATAGCCAATCATTCCTCCATATTTTCAGGGAAGAAATCAACTATGCCCGGCGAAAAAAAAACTGCTGAAGAAAAAACGGAATATTATAAGATTAAGGGCGGCGCCGAAGAAAAGAGCATGAGCGAAGGCCGTATTGCCGAGCTGGTAAAGAGCATCCCCGGCCCGAAAAAAGCCGCCATTGTCATGGTGGCGCTCGGGTCTGAAGCGTCCTCGAAGATCCTGAAAAACCTCGACGAACATGATATTGAGCGGCTGTCAACCGAAATAGCGAGACTCGACAACGTATCGCCGGAGATCAGGCAAGCTGTCATTGAGGAGTTCCACAACCTGGCAATGGCCCAGCAGTTTGTGTCCCAGGGCGGCATCGATTACGCGCGCGAAATCCTTGAGGCCGCCCTCGGTCCGCGCAAAGCCAAGGAAATCCTGGAAAAAGTACAGCAGACCATCCGCACGACGGGTTTTAACCTCCTTGAAGACGTCGATCCCAAACAACTAACCAATTTCATCCAGAAAGAGCACCCGCAGACGATCGCCTTGCTTCTTGCGCACATGGAGCCGAAAAACGCAGGGTCAATCGTTTCCGCTCTCCCGCAGGAATTGCAGGTCGACGTTGCCACGCGCATCGCCACGATGGAAAGCATTTCCCCCGACACGCTCGACCAGGTCGAGGAAGTCCTGGTAAGCCAGGTCAAGGCGCTTTTCGGGGGCGACGTTTCGGAAATCGGCGGCGTCAAGGCCGTTGCCCAGATGCTCAATTCCGTGGACCGAGGCACCGAAAAGAACATTCTGGGCAACCTTGAACGCGAAAACCCCGAGCTTGCGACCGAAATCAAGAGCCTCATGTTCGTGTTCGAAGACGTCATGCTTATCGACGACCGGTCGATGCAGCGCGTGCTCAAGGAAATTGACACGAAAGAACTCGCCATGGCGCTTAAAGGCGCATCCGAAGAGCTGCAGGTAAAGTTCTTCCGCAATATGTCGTCCCGCGCCGGGGAAATGATCAAGGAAGACATGCAGTACATGGGTCCCGTTCGCCTCAAAGACGTCGAAGAGGTACAGCAGCGCATCGTCGACGTTATCCGCAGGCTCGAAGAAGATGGCGAAATCGTGATCAGCGGACGCGGCGGCGAAGAAGAAATCGTGGTATAACATGGACAAACCCTCTTTATCGTCAAACGACATATCCGCCCTCATCGACTACCTGCTCAAGTCGAAAGACCCCGCTACCGTAGGATTGCGGAAAATCCTCCGCGGAAAAAAAGAAAGCGGCCGGGAATTTCCGCTCCAGTCCCTTGATTTTGAAGAATTCTTCGTACAGGGGAAAAGCAAGGATCCCTTTAGCCCGGAAGAACGAGTGATTATCGGGCTTGAAAAGCGCATCAGCGATCTGCAGGCCGACCTGCAACGGTCCCAAAGCGAGCTGCCGCATACGCTTCAAAAGTCCCGTGAAGAGGGAATACGGGAGGGAATGCAAAAAGGGGAAGCGGCCGCTTATGAAAAAGCCAAAGCCGAATATGAAGCGGGGGTCGATGCCCTGCAAAAACGGGTTTCGGCGTTTCTCGCGGAAATCGAAAGCTCTAAAAAATCCATTTACGCTAACGCGCATAAAATCCTGTTCGATCTGTCCTGCGGCCTGGCACGGAAAATCATCCAGAGCGAGGTCACGCTCAATCCCGATATAATTATTGGGGTCATTAAAAAGGCCATGTCATATATAGCGGACAGGGAGCGGATCATTGTCAGGGTTTCGAAAGACGATCTTGAAAACGTTTCCCGGCGCAAGGACTTCTGGATGCCCGTGGGCGAACGGCTGGAATCCATTATTATCGAGCCCGACGAGCGCATTGAAAAAGGCGGGTGCATCATCGAGTCGAATTCGGGCGTGGTCGACGCTCGTCTCGGCGTGCAGTTCGAAGAGCTTCACGACACGGTTGAAAAAGTCTGGGAATCGGTAAGCGCGTCCGATACGTTTCCTTCCGAATCGCCCGCGGGCGGTCCGCGGTGAAAACGGAGTATTATTTCCGGCCGCTTTTATCGTCCATTGCTTCCGCCGAACCCATGCGGATCTGCGGCAAAGTTTCCGAAGTTATCGGCCTGCTCATCGAATCGACCGGGCCGACGGCCTCCGTGGGGGACGTGTGCATTATCGAGAAAAAAGGCACGGTTGTCGGCCGGGCTGAAGTCGTGGGGTTCAGGAAAAACCGCACGTTGCTTATGCCGCTTGGGCCTATCGAAGGGATTTTTCCGGGGCTTACGGTCGTCAGCACGAAAGCGCCGCTTATGGTAGGGGTTGGAAAAGGCCTTCTGGGAAGGGTATTGGACGGACTGGGGAATCCGCTTGACAATAAAGGACCAGTCCATTACGATTCATACAGGCCTATTTTTTCACGCGTTCCCAATCCACTCCACCGTCAAAGGATTTCACGGCCCTTCGAAACAGGCATACGCGCCATCGACAGCCTGGCAACAATCGGTAAAGGCCAGCGTATGGGGATTTTTTCCGCCAGTGGGGTGGGAAAAAGCATTCTTCTGGGGATGATGGCGAAGAATTGCCGGTCCGACGTCAATGTGATCGCCCTGGTCGGGGAACGTGGCAGGGAAGTCAGGGAATTTCTTGAAAGGGACCTGGGTGACGAGGGGCTTAAGCGGTCGGTCGTGGTTGTCGCGACCTCCGACCAGCCCGCGCTTATTCGAATGAAGGCGGCGTCCGTCGCGGCGTCAATCGCGGAGTTTTTCCGCGATTCCGGAAAAGACGTTCTCTTTATGGCCGATTCAATCACGCGGCTTGCATTTGCTCAACGTGAAATAGGTCTGGCCATCGGCGAACCGCCCGCCACGAAAGGGTTCACCCCGTCGGTGTTCGCGATGATGCCCCAGTTTCTCGAGCGCGCGGGCACCTCCGAAATGGGCACGATCACCGGCATGTTCACGGTCCTCGTCGAAGGCGATGACATGGATGAACCCATAGCCGATGCGGCGCGAAGCATATTGGACGGCCATATCGTGCTTTCCCGGCGCCTTGCGCACCGTAACCATTATCCCGCCATCGATATTTTAGAGAGTATTTCGCGCTGCATGCCCGATGTAATTTCCGAAGAGCATCTGGCATGCGTCGGACGCATAAAAGACCTCATGGCGGCGTATCGCGAAAATGAGGACCTCATCCAGATAGGCGCCTATGTCGCGGGGACCAGTGAACGGGTCGACAGAGCCATCAAGGTCCACGCTGTTTTGGGATCTTTTTTACGCCAGAACTTCAAGGAAAAATGCGGTTTTGAAGAAAGCGTGGCGCGGATAAAGGAGATTGAGGCCGCGGCGGGCGCGAGGAAAGCATGAAACGTTTCAGGTTCCGGCTTCAAACGCTCCTCGACATAAAAAAGCGCAAGGAAGAGGAAATCAAGATTAAACTGGGGGAAAAAAACAGCCAGGTCCTGCGTTCGCAAAAGCAGATCAAGGAACTCCAGGAACAATTGGCTGAGTTCCAGGCTTCCGAAAGAAAACAGCGGATGCTGGCCGTGACCGTGTCGGCCCTGAGGGCATCGGTCGTTTACCGTTACAAGCTGCAGGCGGACATAGCGGGCAAAGGCAGGGAAATCGTACAGTTCAAGCAGGACGCGCAAGCTATCGTCAAATTATTGACAGAGGCAAAAAAGGAATGCAAGGTCCTCGAAATTCTCAGGGACAAAAAGCTCGCCGAATGGAAACGCGAATTCAAACTGGAAGAGCAGGAATTTACCGATGATGTTTCGCAGAAAGGATTTATCCGCAAAACAAGGACCGCGCCGCGGGCCTCCTCCTTGTAGGGGCGCCGCGCTGTTTTTCTGCTGCGTTATCGTTTTTTCTTCCAATGCCGGCATCATTGAACACGCCGCGTTTTCAGGCGGCCCGGCGCCGGATTCCCTGATCGTGGCCGACAGTATTTTTGTCGCCGTGGCCCGGCCGAATATATTGTGCAAGGCGATCGCGCCCGCGATCAAAGACAGCGTGACTTCCCGCCCGCAATTGCCCGACGTGTACGCGGCCGCACAAAATCAGTTCAGGTTTTTCTGGTCCGATTCGAGCGGCAAACCATCGCAAACGGTGGAAAGGATCTGCAGGCGCGACATTACGATACTTCCAACGAGTATCGACACCTCGAATTCCCCGGTTGTAACGTGTCTGGCTTCTCAGGTTGTCAATTATCTCCATGCCAACCGCGGCAGCAACTATTTCCTGGCCTCATTTGTCCAAAGCAGCAACAGTTTAAGCGCCGGTTACAGCGTCTCAAACACATTAACGGGCATCGGCGGGGCAGTCACCAATGCGTCCCAGTGCTTTTTCAAGGCCGACACTTTTCTGGTCATTTACATTAAAAGCGCTTCAACCGTTGTTTGCAAAAGGATATATTTCAGCGCCGGGGCCGCGCTTAACCAGTCTTTGACGGAAGTCCCCCTTGCGATGGATGCAACCAGTTCGAATTCCTGGGTAAACCCTTCCATAACCGCTGACTCCAGCGGGAATGTGTGCGCCTTATGGCTGCGGGGAAACGCAAATATGACCATACCTAACAAAAAAATCATATATGGTCTTTACGACAGCCTGTTTAATCGCGTCATCGTTGATTCGTTTCCCGACAATACCGATGCGCCGGGCGCGATAAATTACTATGATGATGCATCGGTCGTATCGTATGCGAAACGGAAATTCGCGTCCGTTACGTGGGACCAAAGCGGCATACTCATGCGATATTTTGAAATTAAAACCCCCACACAAGCCGACACCAGCACATACCGCATTAAAACGGACGCGGTCAACGTCAACTGCCGGTTTCCTTCAGTGGCCACCAACGGCAGGTTTATAGCATTTTCATGGATGCAGTATTCGGATGATAAAAAAAGCGTCGGCATCCGGTGTGTCCGGTATCCGATAACAAACGGCGTAATCGATGTTTCCAGGCCCTCCCAGGAATATCCGATCGCCGACACGACATTGACCGCGCAGGTACTGCTTCCCAATGAATATTTCATACTGAACAGCGCCATGGATTCAACGGGAAACATGGCCTTTTGCTGGCACCTGAAGGTCTATGCGCAGGCCGGCGTGTGGGCGAACAGGGACCTGCTCAGGAATTCCGGCTCGTGGATTTCTCCGCCGGACTCTTTGCCGTCCCGGCCCATTGATTCCGTGAGCTTTACCATGGGGACTGTACTGATGAATCCGGCGTCGATCGTCCCAAGTTCCCAGGACACGCTGGATTCCCTGTATCTCAGCGTTGACAACGGCGCAACATGGAATTTTTACAAAAATGCGGCCCTGCCCGCGCAGGTAATCAAAGGCCCATATAAATATTTCCAATACAAAATAAAGCTCAGGAGGGTTGATTCCCTGGTCACACCGGCAATAAAAAAGGTCACGTTCCAATGGAGCGCAAAACCGCGGATAGGTCCGCTTGATTCGGTCGCCATTAATTCGGTGTATCAGCCGGGGAAGCATTTCGGCGATACGATGAGCTGCCTGTCGCGCAGCGACACGGTCAGGTGCCGTCTCGGCGTCATTTCCATCGATACCCTTGACACTGTGTACACGGGATCGACTCGAAAAGGCCGGACAATAAACGATAGTGTAAACAGAAATACACGCTGGTGGATTTCCGACACGGTCCTTCCTTTGACAAAATCAGACACCATCGCCTGGAGGTTTGCCGCGCACAACAAAAGCGGATGGGCGGCCCAGGACAGCGTAGTCTACGTCAAAACGCATAACGCAATCCCGCGGCTGAGCGTTCAGACCGTCCGTAACAACGGGGGTCCGGTTATCGAAACCGGCGCCACCAGGATCAACGTACAGCAGAGCGATTCCATTGAATTCATATATTCGGTGCAAGACTCTAACGATGCCGGGACACTGGCGCGGTTATTTTTAAACGGCGCCAAGGTTGATTCTATACCGCAGAATAGTGTCGGTCATTATATGTTCCATTGCGCAAGCGGCCGGCCCCAGGGAGACGTGTTCAGGTTTACTGCCAAAGACCCCGACGATTCGACAGTAACGATCGTCAATTGCGGCGTCAACCATTTTCCGCGCATCGATTCTATATCAGTCAAGGGTATAAAGGTCAATAACGGCGATACTGTGAGGGTCGGCATAGGCAGCGCTGTTCCGATTATCATTCATGCCTTCGATTCAGACATCGGCTACGGGGACTCGCTCAACTTTTTGTTCAGGCGCGGCTCCATAGTTCCCGACACCATCCTGAAAGACTCCGTTTACGCCTATGTTCCGCAGCGTTCAGATACATCGGTCAGGATTTACGTTTCCGATCTGGCGGGTAAAACCGACTCGACGCGGTTTTATATAAAGTTCCCCTGGTTCGAAACGGACTCGACCGGTAACCGCGCTCTTTTAACGGCAAGAAAAATACTGAGCGACAGCGTCGCCCTGATCATCGGCAGCGGCACATGCGACACCATAGCCATTCCGATCAAGAACACCGGCAACGACACCATGTCCATAACTTCGCTTCAATTCAAGGCGGAGGCCGGGCACTGGCTGCGCATGCTTGTCAGCCAGAACGACACGATACGCCTGTTTGATTCCCTTGCGTCAAATAGCATCAAGCCCTTGAAATGCGCGCCGAACGGAACGGTGGTCCTGCGGGCGCTCCTGTGCGCCGACAGCTTAAAGGGCGATCATATGGCATTCGATTCCATCATCATCGGCGCCGACGACGCAATGCACGGTTTCGATACCCTGCCCGTATGGCTTAAATACAATGATTTGCCCCGTATTTTTTCTTTGTCCTTCGATTTTGCATTCAATACGCCCTACTGGCTTGTAAAAAGCAAGGCGGTCAAGGCCGTGGCGTACGTCTTCCCGCCTCATGCGAAAATATCCATCACATTTTCCGAGCCCGTGGATTCCGCCTCGGTCGCCGCCAACCTGAAAATATACAGCATTTATGATTTGTCAAGCGATCCGACCGGCGGGCCCGTGCCGCTTTCATATCAGTGGAGCCAGGGAAAAACCAGGCTCGATATATCACCGCACTATACACAGGCAAGCCCGTATTTCAAGATCAAACCGCCGGACGGATTTTTCATCCCGACCGATTCGCTGAAACTGGTTGTTTCGTCCGCTATCACCGACACCGCGCACGCTCCTAACGGGCCTAATGCAATGGACCTTCATCGCGTCTACGCGCTCAGCCTTCCGTCGGACACGGTGTTTCTTCTCAGGGTCGACAGCATTACCTATACCATTGCCTCGGTTTCGCCCGATAGCGGGGCCGCGGGCGTCGCGCCCCAATCCGCCATTTCGCTGACCTTCTCGTCACCGCCTTTTCCCGGCACCATCGACATGAACAAAACGAATAACAAGACCCTTATCGTGGGATCGCTCTATTCCGGTCCGGGCAGGATCGACTTCGATTCAATTTATGTCAAGGACGCCACCGCATATTTCATTCCGGCAAAGAAGTTCTTTTACCATGATACGGTCCATTGTTATTATCACGGGGGGTGGGCGCGCGATTCGCTGGGGTATTCCGTTGACCTGAATAAAGACGGCATACCCATGTCGATGTTCGATTCGACGTCCACGAGCGACGATAAACAATGGTCATTCACTATAAAGGACATCGTGCATACTGCCGTGTATCCGGCGCCCAATGCCGTAAGCGCGCCTCCCGACACCTTCATTATCGTGTCATTTTCCGACAGCATCAAGTCCGGAATCATCGATACTTCGAAGAAGAACAACCGTAGTTTCCAGATGTTCTCCCGGTGCAGCAGGGGAGCGCCCTTGGCTTTGGATTCAATAAAAATATCGGGTACAAAGGCGTTGTTCCGTCCGGCCGGCAGGCTCTACTATGGCGACAGCGTCACCTGTGTCTATCAGGGGCTTTCCACGCTCGACTCGACCGGTTTCGCGATCGGCGGAAGCAATGGAGGGGCATTATTTACAAAAGACAAAATACAATGGGGCTATACCGTCAGGAACATCAACCTCGTCTCCACCGCGCCCGACAGCGCGAAGACCTCCGCGTCGATGCACCCTGAAATCGTCCTGCGGTTTTCGGCCCCGGTGTACCGCGGCACATTCGATTCCGATACGTCAACACATAACCGCAGCTTTCAAATAACATCGACCTATTCCAAGGACAGTTCCCTGGCCCTTGGCAGTCTTGTTTTCTCCTCCGACGGCACGCAAATCCAAATAACGCCCAAGGCGTCGTTTTTCGCCAATGACAGCGTTCATTGCGATTTTAAGGGTTTTAAAAAGAGCATCGCCTACGATCAAACTAACAATCTGCCCGGCGACTCTTTGCCCGTGATATGTTCGCGTGCATGGTATTTTTTTGTGCAGAACGAAGGGTTTTACACGTATCCCAATCCGTATAAACCGGGGAGCGATCCGAGGCATTGCTCGGCAAGCGGGCCGTGCGGGATCTGGTTCAGGAACCTGCATATTTTAAAAAGAGGCATCAGCGACGTAAACATAAAAATATTCACCATGAACGCGTTTCCCATTTATAACACCCAATCGGCCGGGGTCCGTATCCATTTTCAGGTAGGCAGCGCAGACCTGAAACCCGAATGGAAATGGGACACCAGGAACCAACACGGCGATCTGGTGGCGTCCGGGCTTTATTTTTACGCTATTTACGACCCCAGCGGCGGCATGATCATGAAGGGAAAGTTGATGATCGTGCGGTGAGGGGGGGACGCCAGCATTAGCCGGCAAATGGGCTTGCGGGATTTGGTTCAGGACCAGCAGCTAATCCGCCTTTATCATCAACGCGCATACTCCGAATACGATATTCTTGATCTTATGGGAATTCCGGATTATACGGTCGGGGGCTTTGATCATTTCCTGCCTCAATTCGCTGTAATTGCATTCGCCGACCATGAAATCCCCCGAATGGGAAAGGCGCTCATCAAGCAGCGGAATGATCTTTTCCCAGACCTTCCGCATTATCTCCGCATCAAGCAGGATCGCATTGTTTGGATTATTGATTTCGTTCGAGAGATCGCCGATCATTTTTGTCGTGAATTTATTGCTCATGTTTTTCCTTGGTGATCGTGAATGGTTTTTCGATAAGCAATACTATCGCATGATCCATGCCAAGGTGCATTATTCCATGTAATAAGTTGATATGTAATTATATATAAAAAAATGAAAAAGGACCGATGCACTATGGAAATAATGCGGATTGCATTAACGTTATAGACGATTAATTTGAAGTACGTTTGATTCTAAGCTTTAATCGCGCAAAGTAGACCTTAATGCGAATTGAATTAAGATATTTTTCGGAAAGCATTAATCGCGGGTAATGAAAGCTTCATTTGATCAGCTATCTTTAAAAGTGATCTCTATCGTGGTGCCATGTTCAGCGGGAAAAACATCTTCCGGCTTTGATTCCAATTTTATATGAGCGCCTAAAAGCTCGATAAAACTTTTTACGACCAGGAGTCCAAAGCCTGTTCCGCGCTCCCCTTGAGTGCCAATACGTCCGACTTTAAACCCTGGTAAAAATAAGTGTTCCTTGATGTCTTTAGGAATGCCGATCCCCTGGTCAATGATCGAAATGTTTTTTTTCCCATCTTGTTTCCATCCGTTAATCTTTATTATGGATCCCGTGTAGGAATATTTTATCGCATTCGACAGTAAATTGCTCAATATATGATTACAGAATATTTTCGGTTCGGTTTGGACCGTAAATGGGTCCGGTTGTGGAAGGGATATTTCAAGCCGTAAATTCTTCTCGTGCAATCTATCGAAAAAAAGCCGTTTTAAATTTTCAAGGATGTCCGCGACATATACCCTGGACAATTGGACCGATGTTGTTCCATCTTCCATGGCCTGCATTAACCGTACGCTCTCGATTATTTCATTTATCTTCAAGGCGCCGTATTTGACATTGTCAAGCATTCCCGGCAAATCAAAATGGTTTTCGGGATCATTAAAGGTGTTGTGAGAACGATGAGCAACTTTGATTGAGCCGGATGTGTTGGCCAAAACCATGGTTAAGGCATTTGAAATATCGTGACATACCATTGAAAGAAGTCTTTGGGTCGTGGAAACCGCTTTTTCAACTTTTTCTTTTTCACGAACAATGCTTTCAAGCAGCATGTTCTTAGTGGCGCGTTCGCGATGAAACTCCCGAAAGATTATATAGGTCATGCTGCCATTGGCCAGCAGACAGAGAATAAAGGAAAACGAAACATCCTTATACCTTTGGTGGATCGAAGCATAAGGTATGATCAATTCAGGATGGAAAAATTCAAGGATTATAAGAAATGACGCAAAAATCAATACTAATAACAGCGCAAACATTTTCCAAAATCCATCAAAGACGATTATAGCGGCGCAGGTAAGCAGGAAAAAGTAATAGGCGCCTATACCGCTCAGACCGCCCATGATCATCCATCCAAGGCTCAGAAGACAAAGAAAAAGAACATAAACCGGCAACACCATTGGCTTCCAAACACCCGTAAATCGGGATATTGCATAGGAAATTGAAGACAGTAAAATGGCGCTGAAACTGAGAACATGCTTTAAGACTGAACCGCCGACACTAATATTTATAAAAACTGAACCGACTCCCGCGCAAAAAACCAGAAACAACGTTGCCGTAAAGGCCCTGTTCTCCAATGAAACTTCGGCGGGATTGCCGAAAAGAACTTTTGTCCACTTGTAAAGCAATTTTTTCCCGGACCATAGCGCGGAACTTTGTATCATGGGCAAATCCTCGTCAGGAATCATTTCTTTTTAAACCGTCTCCACAAGGTCGACTGGGCCACGCCAAGAAGCTCCGCGGCCGCATATTGGTTTCCATTGGCCTTTCTCATCGATTCTAGAATAAGGAATTCCTCGACCTCATGCAGCTTCGGGAAATCGCCATGAAAAGGCACTAAAAACTGTCCGCTTGCCTCTATTGTAACGTCTTCGGCCCGTTGACCGGTTTGTTTGGCAATGTACTCCTTGAAATGCATTACATCGAGGTCTGATGATTGGCATCTGGTGACACTATCGGCTATCATCGCCTCAAGTTCACGCACATTGCCGGGAAAATTATACCGGTCGATCAGATTGATCACATCCGGAGAATATCGGGGTTTGATTTTATTTAAAGAAGCCGATATTTTCTCAAGGAAATGGTCGAAAAGGGCCGGCACGTCTTCGCGGCGCTCGCGAAGCGGCGGTATATGGATATGGTGGGTAATCAGGCGGAAATAAAGATCATTGCGGAACAACCCTTCTTTCATTCGTTTGCGCAGATCTTCGTTGGTCGCGGCCACCACAACCGTATGAGAGTTTTTGCTTACATCCGAACCAAGCGGATAATATTCATTTTCTTGCAGCAGCCGTAATAGTTTGATCTGGGAGCTTTTTTCCAGGGAGCCTATTTCGTCAAGGAACAGCGTACCGCCGGAAGCCCCCTCAACCAGCCCGTGGCGGTCGCCGTCGGCGCCGGTGAAAGCGCCTCTCCTGTGCCCGAAAAGCGTGTCGGAAAATACGGTATCGTCGAGTCCGGACACGTTTACAGCGATGAATTTTCCTTTCCGGCCGCTCACAGCGTGGACCGCACGCGCGAACAGCTCTTTACCTGTGCCGCTCTCGCCGGTGATGAGGACGGGTTTTACGCTTCCCGAAATTGCTTCAATATATGAGAAAATGGCCCTCATCGAATCGCACACCGTTACGATTTCCGAGAAGGCGTCCGGGTTTTTAACGTGTCGTGAAAGCATGGTTTGTCTCAGGAGCGAATTCTCATTTTGCAAATCGACAAGCTCAATCGCATTCCTGACACTGGCAATAAACCGGTTGTCTTCAACGGGCTTTACCATGTAATCGCGGGCTCCGAGTTGCATGCATTCGACTGCCGTTGCTACGCTGTTTGACGCGGTAACCACAATAACGGGGGTTTCCGGATATCGTTCATGTATCATTGGCATAAGGTCCTTGCCGGAAAGACGGGGCATATTCAAGTCCAGAATTATCGCGGAATATTCCGTGTGCGCGAGCAGGTCCATTACTTTTGTAGAATCCAAACAAAGGACGCTATTACTGATGCCGTTGAATTGCAGCGTCATTTTATAGGATTGCAGCACGTCGATTTCATCATCAACCATTAATACCGGCAGGATTGGATATTGTGGCATTGGGCCTGGCACCTTTAACCAAAAAAAGCCAACTCTTTCAATGTTTTAAAATAGATATTCAACTGTTCAAAATCAATCCTTTGGGGTTTGGCGGATATTCTCCTGAATTTCCAAGGTTTCCTCAATCAACCCAAACTATCGGATTGACAATATTGCATTAAACAGGTATTTTAAATAAACAACAATTAAAACAATATTTTCAATAGATTTTCCCATAGGGAATCTTGTGGTTAACTATCCTCGGAAGTCAATTGAACCATCAGTATCCGCATTTGTCGCGATTTGCTTTTTCCCCCTTATGGTCTGGGCCCAGAACCTTCCTGAAGAATCCCCTGTTGACACCGCCATACCCGTACAAAGCGTTCTGAAACCTGATTTTGCCGCCGACACCATTAATGTTTCCCCTTTCTTTGTCCCCGCAAAATTGCGCGACGCACGCTATTACGCCATTACGGATGAGTCGCAGGATACCACAAGCATGGGCGTGCCGTGTTCAATAAGCGTCGTTCGCTTAAAAATTAAAAAAGACCCGGCACTACCCATTTATACGGTGATTACCTGTCATGGCGCCAATTTCGAGACCGTCGAGCACACGGGTTGCGGAAACATATGTCAACCTCCGGAGTCCGTGATGTTTCAGGACAATCCCCGGACCGTCGGCGTGCAGTTTTTCATACCCGGTGGCATTGCTCTCATGCTGGGAACAATTGAAGCGCTTATTTTACTTGATAAATTAACCGCAAGCTCGTCTGATCAGCAGGTAATTCACTCGACCACAGCCGTTGCGCTTGGCGGGCTTGCTATTGGAGGGGCGCTGGTATTTGAGGGCTTTAAAAAGGTCCGTATTCATGGCCGTTGGTCAAATCGGTATCAGTTTAAAACAAGTCGATAAAAACATATAAGAAAACAATTTATCTGGAGCAACAATCCATGAAATTATCGATATGGTTCAAGGTCAGTCAAATCATCGTGGCGGCATTTGTCATGGCCCAGGCGTTTACCCAGGAAACCGTACGCGTGCCGCTGTTATCGGCTTGTAATCGTTCCCGTCATGGTCCGGTTCGAGTCCATAGACGGCGAAAACAACGGACGGAAAGCCTGCCGGGTTGTTTTACAGGCGCACTATTATTCGGGCGACACGACGCTTTTATGGTGCGCACGTTTTGAAAACAGCGGCAGCGCGGACATCGAAGCGTCGGACGGGCTGGGTTTCGCCGATCTGCTCGACCGCACCGTGCACGGGGCAATCGTAAAATTGTGGGGTTCGCAAATCCTGTATTGCGGCAGGCCCCTTGGATGCGGACGAGTTGAAAAAGTCGACCGAGGCACCTATGCGTTTTTTTCCGATACGTTGATGAAAGGTGATTGTTTTTTCAGATCAGGACTTGTCGATGAGGTCGTGAAAAGGCACGGCGCCCAGGGGCCGGAAACCGATTCAATGGCGTTTTCGGCGACCGTCGGGAAATCCGTGCTCACGGGAAACGGCGGCAATGACTCGGTCGTGGTTGTTAAAGGGCATCGCATCTCCGCCGGTCTTCTTCCTTTTGAAAACGCGACGGGCCGCGAGGATTGCGGCCCGTCGCTCAAGGCCGCGCAGGAACAATTCTCGGAGGAACTTGGCCATGCCGCGACCATTAAATTAATGGAACGCGCAAAACTCAACGAAATCCTCAGGGAACAGGCCATAGGTCTATCCGGGGCCATGAACGACTCAACGGTCGTGAAAGTGGGAAATATAACCGGGCTTCAGGTCATGGTCAGCGCCAAGCTTACCACAGCCGGAGGATATTACCGTTTGAGCGGCCGGATCATCAACGTGGAAACATCGGCCATCGTGGCGTCGTCGTCGGTGCTCATACCCGACGGCGTCCAGATCGAGGAGGCGGGCCCGGAACTTGCCGCCAAGCTCCTGCAAAAATTTACCGAAGAAAAACTCGACGTCAACCGAAATGCCATGACCACGCCCGCGCCTCTTCCACAGGCCGTTCCCGCGGTGGCCGCGTCATGCGAGGACTCCTGGAGCGTCGAGAGCAACCCCGCTGCGATCATGAAGGTCAGACACCGTGACGTTGCTTTCTTTACGTCCATTGCAGGGCATTTGAGCGCCACAACCCCTTCGGGGCAGACAGTCTCCACCGATGAGCCCGCTTATTCGTATATGGGAACGAACGCGGCCCTCCCGCTTTCAAGCTATCTGGGCACGGGCTTCGGCATCAAACACCAATACGTGTATCCCCAACTTGAAGCCGATGCCTCAGGCGTATCGTATAATTACAAGGAAGAAGAAACCATAATTACCGTGCCTCTGGCAATTGGCATTACTCCGCGGCTTTCTTTCGGCATCAACCTCAATATGCATATCGACGAATATCAGCTTAATGAAACGGGCAAGGCCCCGGTGGAAGGAAACGCGCTATCCACGGGAGTAATGCTTGGGACATTGTTCCAGATATCGCAGCGGTTTCGCATGGGCGTGACCTGTTCGGCCCCCGGCGTCTCTCAAAATGTCCAGCAGAAGGAAAATAACGGCGATTTTCATTATGTCAAGCAACCGGTCGCCGACCGCCTGCGAATCGGAACGGCCATGTATCCGCTCAGGTGGCTGTCGCTTTTCGGCGACCTGGAATACGAAAAATATACCAATCATCCGCAACTCCAACCGGGCTTTTATCTGGGCGCGCAGCTTACCCAGTATGGCCCTTTGCCACTGCTTTCATTCATGCCACGCTTCGGGATGCTGCCTCTATACATCGGTTTTTCACATGAACCCTTCGACAGGGAGACCAACACACAAATGGAGTATTTTTCAATCGGGGCGGGCTACTTTATAGACAATATTTATTTGCAATGGGCGCTAAGGATAACCGTCGGAGCGCAAGAAAAACGGAACTTGGTTTTAGGCAGTGGAGACAACACCATCAGGCTGACAAACGCCTCATATGTGGCGCCGCTTTTTATAAGCATAGGATACAGGTTTTAAAACGTTCGCCATGTTATGACATGGCGAACGTTAGGCAACATGACGGAGCTGGCGGCTGAGCCTGTCGAAGCCAAGCGACATGACACTTTGACTTCAAACGCTGGACATGTGTGCGTTTCGCGCCAGAACGGAGGATGAGCGAAGGCGCTTATTTGGCCTTTTTATGAATCTTGCCAATTTGCTCAATAAGAAATTATTCTTATGGATTTGGCATTCCCAAATAATAAGTACGTCCCAGCCAGATTTTTTAAGCGAGGCTGTATTCTTTCTATCTCGTAAAATATTCCGATCAAGTTTGTTATTCCAATACTCAGAATTGCTTGAGGGCCTTTCAGAAGCTTTGCATTTTTTATGCTGGTGCCAAAAACAACCGTGTACGAAAATCAATTTGTGAAAACGGGAAAGAACAATATCCGGTTTTCCAGGTAGCTTTTTAGAAGAAAGGCTGAACCGATAACCAAGACGATGAAGAGTCGAGCGGACAATCAATTCGGGAGTTGTGTTTTTGCTATGAACCCGAGCCATAATGTGGCTTCGTTTGCTCTTAGTAAAGACATCTGCCACAAGAGTTACCTCGCACGTTTAATAGCAGTCCATTGCGATTCATGAAAAAGAGTTTCATCATGCATAAATCTGGTTTTTCTTTCAACTTCACTACCATTCATGCGGGTTTCAATTGCTATATGGTTAATTTCAGATTTTTTACAGCCAAAGGCCTTGGCAAGCCCATTCAAGAAGGAAAGGTCTTTAATATTCCAAACCGAGGGATTTGGATTATTTCTTGGGTCGGGCAACGTGCGGGGAAACAGGTAAATGCAAGGCGGCGGTACTGAATAGCTCGGAAGTTTTGTCGCGCGGTCTTTATTTGGATGCAATTTTGGGCAAGGACGGCCTTTTGTGCCGCATATCATATCCCAAATAATCAACCCATCGACGAGTACCCGTCTGCCGATAATCTCTGCACTCAAACGAGTATGAATTCCAGACCATGCATTTTTTCTTGGATCAGCGCCGGGATTCTGACAAAGCGACCAGATTATGAAATTGTCGGCATTTGCTGGACGTTCAAAGATATTGGTATTGTTTCCGTCCAGACATCCCTTTGTTTCTATTATTGTTGTCTTTCCATCCGGCATCTGAATTGTATAATCATGCCTTTCACCGGAACCTGTAAATCTCCAATCTTTAACGAGGGATTTTTCTTTTAGGAAATCAAGCACTTCCTTCACAAATGCTCGTTTGCCTTCCATGGTCGCTGCTTGGGTGCCCCGGAGTTTTTCAATCGCGCTGTGAAAAAGTCCCGAACGCCAGAATTCATCTTCACTTAGGCCATGGTCGCCTACAAATGGAGCATTTTGTTTAAGGGATTTTGTGTAATCGACAATGGTTTTTTTCGTCTCGTCGGAGAGTTCGCAAGGGATAATAGCTTTTTCTTTAGGCATTGCGTACCTCTGCCAAAGACTCAATTTGCTGCATAGCCAATGGACGCAAGAGATGTTTTTCCAGCCAGCTAACTACCGGAACGGCAACAGCATCACCCATGATATGATATGCATCATTGTAATGATTCGGCAATTTATAGTCGTCAGAAACACCCATAAGACGAGCTGCTTCTCGCGGGGAAAGTAATCGTGTCTTAATTAATTTCCGATTTACGACAATTACAATTTGGCGACTTGAGCCGCCAATAGGCGTTCTTAGACAACCGCTAATTCCGTCAAACCTGACCTCTGTTCTTTGTAAGCGGATCCCATCTTCCGCACGAGTTCGGCGGTAGACCGTGCCAATTTGTTTTGTTCCCCCAGATTGCGCTTCCTTTACTTTTTCAAGGTTTAAGGCGGACATCTGACCTAAAATCTTTTCCGTTTCAGTATACGAATGCCAAGAAACTAGGTACGGCTCGTCCTCAATTAAGTCCGCAAGAACGGTCTTTCGCTGAGGCGGAGAAGGCAAGGACCACCAAACCCATTGTTCTTTCAAGTTGGGTTTTAAGTTCTCATATGCGGCAAATATTTTATCGGTGTGCCACGGCCGCTCAGGCATTTTAGAATGAAGACTTTTGTCGAGTTTCGCCGTTTTTGAAATTGCAATAATAAATAATCGGGGGCGTGATTGAGGGACAAACCTTACTGCATCGATCACCATGGCCCCAAAGAAATAACCACCGTCCGCCAATGCCTGACAAATGCGGGTGAAATCTTTCCCTTGCTTGGAATCCAATAGGCCCACGACGTTTTCAAGGACGATGACCGGAATTTGCCTATTATCTTTTCTGAGTTCTTGAATTATCCTCCAAAAACCCCAAAATGAACCGCTTCTTTCCGCATCCAAACCTTTTCCATTGCCGGCAAGGGATAAATCTTGGCAAGGAAAGGAGGCCCAAGCTAATGCTGGATTCCCTGGAATTATAACAGGATTAATCTTCCACACATCTTCCACATGCAATTCCGATGCGCCGTTAAAATTCTCGCGATATGCAGCAGCCTTTTTGGGCGAGAAATCGTTCGCGAATGTGCACTCCCAATTCTTCCCGAGGCCAAGACGGGAAAGTCCGCCACCGGCAAAGAACTCAAGAAATTCCGGCTTTGATTCAACGGTTCCGGTTTTTGTAGGCATATTCCACTTTATTCTGTAGATTTTCGGTGGTACAGATACAATATACAGTATCAAATATAATAAAAATAGTTAAGACACATCTTTAATAGCTATTTTCTGCCTCCAAACTGAAGTGCGTAACCTAAAACTAAATAGAGAACATCCGGTCCAGATCATGTTTCGAATAGACCCGAAAGGCAAACAGGGTCTCGGTTTTTTGTATCCCGTCGGTCCGCAGCAATGTGCCGGTCACCAGGTCGGCAAGGTGGTCGTTGTCTTTCGCCCGGATCACCGCGGCCAGGTCATACCGCCCCGCCACGGAATAAACCTCGGAAACGCCCTCGATTTCGGAAAGCTTTTCCGCCACGTCATTAACCTTGTCTCGGTCGACATTCAACAGAACAAGCGCGTTTACCATACGGACCTCCGGGAAAGAAATGATAGGTAGGATAAATGAAAATAAATAATACGGCCGCGCTAAAAGGAACAAAATTCCGATGGAGGTCGAAACCGGGGTTAATAATTGACTAAAAGCCTTAGGGCCCACCACCAATCGCCATGCCTTGACAAAACATCATCCCTCTCCGTTTGAATATAGCTTGGTTGAGGGGGCCGCATGTGGTCAAGCGCAACCTGGCCGATGAGACAGAATTTGTCCAGGAATGTTTTTTTAGCGTAGATCGACCATCGTAAGGTAGTCAGGTTCTTAGACGGAAGGACCAAATAGGCCGGCAAATTGGATTCAATCACGTTTAAATAGCTATTGGGATATTTATTCGGGTCATATTCGAGTTCAAGTGAAAGCACGTCAAAGAGTTTGAATGAAGGAATATTTGCGCCGACCATGGCAACTGTCCTGTCCATTCGGTCACTATAATCAGGATAGGCCATATTTGTATCGGTATTATAATTTTTATAATTGGTCCATCCGATGACGCATGCTTCACCATAGAGAACGGCGTCATTCGGACTCATGAGAGCGGCAATTGCCGAAGGCAGTAATGGTTTAAGGTCAAATCCAAGTGAGACCATCGGTTTTATTCCTTTAAAGGTATAATAACCGGTATCGCCATTTTCTTTGATATACATGGTTTGATGTTTGTTATCTATGCTGCTGAATGTGTCGGGGGAAGTCAACTGTTCGTTAATCGAAAAAAGATGAGCGAATTCGATACCCGCGCCTAGTTCCAGGCATTTTCCGATCGTATAATGTGTTAAATATGAAAGCGAAAAATCCTGGGTCGGAAAAATCTGGGCGTCACTTGTAAAGAGGAGGTCCTGCCGAAGACTTCCAAGGGCCATGCTGCTTACTTTGAACCCTAATAACCGGGCGAAAGGCATGTTGAAACTATTGACTATATACGGCGGATAGGTGCCGCTTCTGAACAGAAATTCGCCTAAATTTCTAACGTACTTGTCGTATTTGAAAGGGAAATAGCCAAATCCGAATTGCAGGTAAGACTGCTGGAGATTTCCTAAGGTGTACAGGGCTTCCACATCGGCCGGATAAAGCCAGAAACGGGAGAGATACGTTGACCTGTCGGAAATTTTTTGCGGATAGGAAAAGCCGAATTGACTTTCCACCGACATAATGAATTTGATGCGCTCCGAAGGGATGAACTCGGTGGTGAACTGGATCAACAATCGGTCCAGCCAGCCCTTATTGATTTCTTCGTTGGAAGTGCCGGATACTCCCTTGACGATCTGGCCGTTCTCGAACGCAAAGAAACCATGATGATTGATGACCCTTGTTTGTCCATCGGTGTCGTCCGCATGGCACATCGCGGAGGTTAAAAACAATAGTATAAGTGAACGGCAGATTGATAGTCCGTGGTTCATGGGATTCCCTTTTTTAATGATTCTTTTCTTTTTGCAAATTTATTTTTAATGCGGCGCTATGGAATAGTTTTTTCGAACCATTGTTACATTAAAAAATTCAAACTTACCACCCACCACCAATCGTTGATTCCGTTGAGTACGTCTTCCCGTTCCATGTTTTTCAAATCAGGAAACGTGGGTCGCATATGATCCCGCGCGACCTGGCCTACGATGAAAAAGTTGTGGAGAAATGTCTTTTTCGCATAGACCGAGACTTTCCAGGGAAGGCGCGGCCTTGAATCTTGTGTGAAAGGTACTGGAATGTTCTCATCAAACACCTCGCGCCAACTATCGGGATAGCGAGGGGGAAAATATTCGAATTCAAGCGAAAGATCGTCAAATACTTTGCATGTAGGTACTTTAAAGCCCACCATGGCCATGGTCCGGTCCAGGATATTATTGTAATAATCTTTTTCAGGAGGAATCGCGGTATCATAATTTTTCCTGTTTTCCAAACCGGAAACGCAGATTTCACCGTAAATCCGGCCATCATTTTTACCGAAAACATTTCCCCATTCAGGAAAAAATTGCTTGGGATCGAAGGCGAGCATAAAGGCCGGTTTGGTCCCCGCAAAACTGTAATAGACGTGCGTGGTATCGCCCGGGTTCGGCTGATACAGCCCCTCCTGAAACGATGTGCCTTTTGTCAATTTACCTTCAATGGAAAAAAGATGCGCGAAGCTGATGCCCGCGCCGATGTCCAGACAGCGCGCGGGGCTATAGTGGACACAATACGACAGCGAATAATCCTGAGTGGGAAACATCAACGTTTCGCTTGTCATCATAAGATCTTGCCGGAGGCTTCCAAAAAGCGTGCTGCTTACCCGTAAACCCAGCAATTCTCCGTAGCAATGGTTGAAATTTGAGATTAAATAAACGGGGTATGTGCCGGTCCTGAATATGAATTCGCCCAGGTTCGTCGCATCAGGATCGAATTTATAGGGGAATAATCCCATCCCAAACTGTAAATAGGGTTTTTCCCGGTCACCGAGGGTGTACATTCCTTCAGCGCGTTGAGGGAAAAACAAATATCGGGGCGCTTCAGATTCCGGCGGATTGAGCAATTGCGGGTAAGAAAAACTGATCTGACCCTCGATATTCATGACCATGCGTATACGTTCGGTGACGGCGATGTCGTTAATGAACTGAAATAGAAAACGTTCCTGCCAGGCCTTTGTAATCGCGACGGGACTGGTCGGATTATTATAGCCATAGGAGCCATTGACGATCTGACCGATTTCCAATCCGGCATAACCGGACATCATGTAAATCGGAAAATGGGTTTCGGTTGTGTCGGCGCAAATTGCTCCAAAGAAAAAAATCACCACCATCCCTAATGCAAAACAGCTTGTATGCATTTGTTTCATAATACTCCTTTTTCCGCTGATTCTATGTTTGTCAATAAACATGAATTAAGATCCCTTTTTATTGGCGCTGGCCGGTCTTTTTAAGACCGGCCGGCGCCTGGACCGTTTATTGTAATGTAAGCGTTGCCGAAAGAGGGAGGACCTTTGAGGACGTTCCTACTTGAATTGTATAGTCATCCGCCTGGACCACGAATTTGTTCACCGAAGGGCTGTCGTCGAAATAAGCGAATTCTCGCGGGCGAAGGGTAAACGATACATCCGCGTTTGCCCCTTTTGCAAGGCTGACCCGGGCAAAACCGCGCAGTTCCTTGACAGGACGCTTTAGTTTCGGGTTCTTTTCGCTTATATAGAGTTGCGCGACTTCATCGCCGGCGACCGAACCGGTGTTCTGTATGTTTACCGTTACGATGACATTTTGGCCTGCCTGCGCCGGATTGGCGCTGAACCGGAGATTGCTATAGGCGAATGTCGTATAACTCAGGCCGAGGCCGAATTCCATAAACGGTTGGATACCCGTACGATCATACCATTTATACCCTATGCCCGTGTCCGGTGATTCATAGGGGATTTGCATCAAACTCACGTTAAATGTGGGCAAAGAACTTGTAGAAACCGGCCAGGAAGAAGACAATTTTCCCGACGGGTTTACGTCGCCGAAGATAACATCGGCCAGAGCTGTTCCCTGTGATTCTCCGGGATACCACGCAACAATGATAGCCGGGGCATTGGCCCAGGCTTCTTTGGAGGCGGCGGTGCCTCCTGTAAATACCACGATGCATTTTTTGCCCGCCGCCATGACCTGCGGGACCAAGGTGTTTCCGTCTCCGGAAATCCCAAGCGATGTTCGGTCCGAGCCTTCCGCTTCACCCGACACACCGACGACGACGATCACCACGTCCGCGTTTTGCCACGTTGACGTAACTTTCGCAGCTCCAACTTTGGCGGTTATTCCCTGCAGCGGGGACACTGAGTTGCTTGCAAGTCCGCAGCTTGCCGCACCGCTGCCGCCACCGCTGAGGCGCGCTTGATTCGCATAAGTGCCGATCACGGCAATTGAGTTCAAAGTATTTTTATTCAACGGCAGGTAATTGGAGTCGTTTTTTGCCAGGACAATGGATTCCCTTCCAACGTTAAGGCAAACCTGCTGATGCGCGGCGCCCATTAAATCGCTTGTATATTGGGTCATTCCAGGAGTCTTTCCAATGACTCCGGAAAACACCTTGGTGCGTAAAATCCTTCGCGTCATATCGTCCAGCCTCTGTTGGGAAACGGCCTTGGTCGCCACAGCGCTGGTCAAAGCGGTGCCAAAATATGTGTTGTTTACAAGCTCAACATCATGACCCGCATTGGCGGCGGGAGCGGTCGAGTGCATTGCTCCCCAATCCGAAAGTGCATAGCCCCTGTGGCCCCAATCGTACTTGAGAATATCCGTCAGGAGATGGGGATTTTCCGTACAATAGGTGTTGTTGACCTTATTATAAGCGACCATGACTCCTAAGGCCTTGCCTTCCCTGACCGCATATTCAAAGGTCATTGCCTGGGCTTCCCGTAGGGTCCTTTCACTCACATTGGAGCTTGAGCCGGTGCCGTTGGAGCCTCTATTTGTTTCGATATCATTGCAAACGAAGTGTTTGACCGTCACGCCTACTTTGACACTTTGGGCGCCCTTGATATACGATGCCGCCATCATTCCGCCTAAATAGGGGTCTTCGCTGAATGTTTCAAAGGCCCTGCCGCAGCGAGGGTCTCTGACTAAACCAACCACGGGCCCTTCTATAATATATTTGCCTTTTGCCCAGAATTCCTGACCGATTGCCGCGCCTGCCTGCTTGATTATGGCAGTATCGAATGTACAAGCCATGGCCGACGGTCCGGTGAAGGCCGTGGCATTACCGCTTACGCCCACGCATGGCTGCTGGGTCCCGTTTGACATACGATAGCCCGGGATACCAAGGCGGGTGTTATCGGGCGAGTCCCTGCCGCCGCCCGGACCGGTTTGGCCGTTTCCGGCAAGCTGTCCCACTTTATCATCGTTCGTCATAAGGGCCATAAGGCTGTCGACCGTGGCCTCGACATTGCTTTTTATCGCGTTTATGGTTATTCGAGCATTATACTGTCCCGAAGGAGCGCCGGTGCTTTTGACCCTGAAATTTATCGCATTGGTCCCATTGATGCCATTGATGTCCATGAAGCCTTTTGTCCCAACCATGCCGCTTACCTGATAGGGCGTTAGCGTCGGTCCGGTATTACCGGACGCTGGGACAAAGTCAAGCGCAATGGAAAGCGAATCGTTGGGCCCAACATGGAGATCGTATTGCACCATTCCGGAATAATCATAGACGCCGTTGGCGGTACTTGTCAGGTTAATGGCTTTTATCGGTACTACGACGGTATCGATAACGTTTCCCGTTGGAAGAAAGGGCGCGGTCACGGCGAAAGACCCGAACGAACAGAACGCCAAAAACAAGATTGTTTTGTTAAGCATGGATATTCCCCTTTATTAATTGATGACCAGTTTGAGGTTTTTTTTGCTCGATCCATAGTTGATTGATGCGAAGTACACGCCTTTTCCGATTTTGTTTCCTCCGGTCATGTCCCATTCCACTTTACCCGAAGGGGAGGAAATTGAAAAAGTCTTGACTTTGGAACCAGTGACTGAAAAAATAGAGATGGTCCCATTTTTCGCCGCGCCGGGAAGCGACCACAACAATTCAATGGTTCTTTTTCCGTTGGTGCGGATGTTGGAGACGAATGCCGCGCCGGCGGTCTGATATGAACGGCTCCCCGATATGCCTACCGTTGTTGGAAATGAAAATGAGGCGCTGAGCTTTGTGATTGTTTCGGGCGCGGAAAGACAGAGTGTTGCAGAAAGGCACACCGTAAGCGCAACCCGAACCGCAAGACCAAGACTATTCATAGAAACTCCTTCATTGAATGGTTAAATTGATTCTTAATCAAAAAGTACATAATTTCTTTCAAATCGTTGCAGTTTTTTATTAACGCCCCACAGCCCCCGCAGGGGGAGATTGTGGTTGTGCATCGTCCTACAGATTCCCCCTACGGGCAAGGAACCTTGAGGGGGCATATAGGACAATAGATGCCACAAATTTTGGACGAAACAATTTTATTTAAACCGTACAAGCATGTCCGTTTCTTTCTGGTTCATATAACACAACCTGATCCAATCGGCGCTGAGCGCAATGCTTGAAACGCGGACTTCATCGATTTTTCCTGCAAAGTAAAACGCGGGATAATCGTCCTTCTTACCCAGCATGAAATTGTTCGCCGTGCTGCGAAGGCCGTGGATTTCATTATAAGTAGAGTCCGAAGCGCTGAAGGGCATGGTGTAAATAACGCTGTCGACGCATGTTCCATTAACATAAAGATATTCCTTCTGGTTCGACCGTACACCTGTAAGGTAAACCCACGATTGTGCGCTTGCCTTTGACGTCGTTTCGTCCCATCCGGTCGTGTCCTGATACTCGACAAATTCCCATTCGTTGGTCGCGCCCTTTATTTCCAGGTTATATTGCTTATCGCCTTTGGACGCGATCATCTGGTAGGCCCCTGAAAGGGATGCTGCATTGACCCATGCGGACAAGGAGTAGACGCCGTGCTGGGAAAAATTCAATGTGCTTTTTGCGGTGTTAGGCATTTCGAAATAACTGCTTGTTCCGTTATATAAATCCGCGTTTCCGATAATCCCTGAAGTGCTTTTCGGAGAAGGGTTTCCCAGCGGAGCGCCGTTATAGCCGTTTCCCGTTGCATCGAACGCCATTGAATTGGTGGGTTCCGAAAAATGCCAGACCGCTTGAAATCCGCCCCCAGAGGCGGCGGTATCGAACACGGCCGCGCCATTGGATGTTGCGGTCGCCAAGCCCTGCGGCGCCCCTGCCGGACTATCGGTCGCTGAGGTCCCTGAGCCTGTCGAAGGGGACGAAGCGTTAGCTATTGAGCCTGCCGAAGTACCCCAATACATGGTGAAACAATGACTGGTGTCATTGCCGAAAACTGTATCGACTTTGACCCAGATCTCCGCATGCGCGCCCGCGGGGTCCCAGCGCTCGATTTCAAAGGGCAACGAGGTGTTGTCTGCTTTTGTAAATCTAACGTCCCCGCCGCCAGGCCGCGCCTGACTGAAGTTGAAATTGCTGCTTGTCAAACGGACAAGGGTTGGGAAACCGTAAACCATGCCGGCAACGCCCGCGCCCGAGGCCGTGGTGTTCAGGTAGAATGTGCGCGCATATTTCCACCCCGGATTCATTATAGTATCGGATTGGCCGGGAAAAACCCTGACATCATATCTGAAAACGGTTGGTCCGGTCCCGTTTTTTGTTGCGTAACAAATTGAGGGCATTGTGCCTGCAGGGACGGAGTCCAGCAGAACAAAACCGGTTTCGTTGCCAGCAAACGCAATTATGTCCGTGCCGGGGACATATACATATCCGTCGGCGATATCAAAATTGTCGGGAAGACTGACTTTAATTTTGCCGGGCAGTTTCAGAGTGTCCGCAGGAACGGTCACGGTGTCCTGTTCGACGCGCACCCCGGTCATGAGCGCTCGCAGTTGTCCGTTGTCATGCAACGAGCGAACATTATATGAACCTGATGCAACATCCGAGAAAATATATATGCCCTTTTCGTCGGTTATATCAATACGCACGGGAAGCGAATCTTTATAAGGATCATAATCCGCCGGGATCAACTTGACTTGCGCGCCTTTAGCAATTCCGCCGGTTGGATAGACCACCGTTCCGGTCACGGCGCCATTGGTCGTTTCTGAAATCGACCCGGCTAGCTGAGGATTGCCGCACCTGAAAATCAGCGTAGAAATAATGAGTGATGCTACAGCATAGTGCGGCCGTTTAAAATAATAAAGGGCATAAAAAAAGTAATGTGCAATTGGATGGATCATTGCAGGCTCCATGCGGGCTTTGTCAGGGGAAAAAACTGCATGTTCAATTGATACACCGAGTCGCCCGGCCCGCTTTCACTAATAACCTTGATGATTGATTTCCGGTATTGTTCGGACAGTTCCCTGATCGCTTCCATCTCGGGTTTACCGAGTGACATGGTGAGTGTTGAAATATCGCGGACATTTTTAGGATGGTTCGAGAGCGAGCTGATGGCAAGTTTGAGCGTTTCTTCCTGAAAAGTCTGGATGGCGACCGAATGCCAGCGCTGACCGGTGGAGATCAGTTTTTCCGACTGTACATAACGGCCGTCTTTTTCTTTCCGGATAAGAAGCAGCTTTTCAAGCAATTCAATGGTTTCCCGCGCCTGCTTTACGGTGATCGGAGGATTTATTTCGGCCGCCAATGCAGCATAATCGTCTGTGAATTCATAATAATCAAGGAGCGAGTAAATTGCGGTATAGTACCAATGTCGGTAATAGTCGTACTGGTTCGGTTCAAGCTTTTTCAGACTAATATTTTTAATCGCGACGAGCTTCTCAAACAGGAGTTTGGTTTTTGCTTGATTTTTGGTTTTATTGAATTCCACGAGCGTTTTGAAGTATTCCGCCTCTTTTGGATTGAATTTCAACACCTTCGTTATAGCAATGACATTTTTTCCGGAAGCATGCCGTTTTCCCAGCACTATCTTTATGAGATTACTATGGTCCATGGAAAGTTTGGCCGCTAAATAGCGATAGGAAAACCACGTTTTCCCCTTTTTCCGGGAATCTATATGATCTTTTAGAAAAAGTTGATAATCGAAATAGTCGAAGATGGAGACCATGTTGGTTAATATAATAATATCCTACTTTGATTGGCTAAATTAATATTCTAATTTGACCCCAACTTACCTTAAATAAAAATAAAATAAGCATATTTTTATTTTATTTGTTAGTTTATTTGACCCCATTTATGAAAATTTAATTGTGAAGACTGAGGACTAACGATTCTGCCAAAAGGCAGGTAAGATTCTCTAAATCTGAATTATCTTCTCGAAAAGAGTAGATAATTCAGATACAGTGTCTAATACTCTCTTTGATTCTTCTCCGGAGGATGTTATTTTATTCCTGATAAATTGCAGGGGTTTTAATAGAATATGTCAAGTTCCCGGAGAATATAAAACGTGCGATTTTTGTTTCTATCTCTATTAGTTACGTTTTTCGTTTCGGTTTTCTCCGAGCCTATAATCATCACCGGCAGCATGGTCCCTGCCTTCCTCGGCAAACCCATCGACCGGCTGCGTATCCTCGACCATAACAACAAGGCAATTCCGTTTCAGATAGACCAGGTCCTGCCCGATGACGACTATGTTTGTCCCAGCGGCAAGGAACCCAATAAAGGCAGTGGAACTCTCGATAGCGCGGACGAGATCGTTTTTTTATGGGAAGACGCGGACACCGGCCTTACGTACGGCCGGGAGCCGACTGTTCCCAAAGTGGATTCCGCAAAACGCGAGCGACAGCCCGAGTGCATAACCATTGAACATCCTTCCCAGAAAAGGTATGTTTATTGTGCGGATGCCCCCGACGTCCCGCTGTCCCCGGTGCGTTATATCAATTATGACGAAAAAAAGGAGACGTTTTCAACGCCGTGCTATTCCGGGGCCTTCGGACGCAACCGGTTTCATTTTGTTAATGCATGCGTGAAGGACTTTACACGGGATTCTTTTGTCCAGTTGACCAACGAACTGCGGGTCAAAATATACCTTCGCGCTTTGTGGGGGCTTGTGCCTTTGTCCTATTCGGAAAATAATATCGTGTGCCTTGTAAAGCGATACAAGGATGGGCCGATTCGTTTGATCCGCAGGGGCGATTTCCACCTCAACCTCGGCATGTGGATGAAAGGGAGCCATGCGGCGGTAAACCAAATCTGCTACCCGGACATGGTGAAGGTCCCGGTTTACCTGCACCTGCCCATGCGCTTCAAGTCGCTGTTCAGCCAGGCATATATCGAAATGACGCCGGTCATAAACGATAATGCGCGGGATTTTTCTTTCAAGGTGCCCCAGAACGATATTTTATTTTCCTTTAAAGGAGCGGGAAGCATCGATACGCTGGTCCCGATAAATCCCAACCACGGTTTCATGACCGTTGATAATGGCGCCGCGGGATACGGGTGGGTCCTGGACGCGAACATGCAGGAAACATACCTTGATGGCAGCGGGTATGTGTTTTGCCGGCCGGGCCAAAGGCGCGGCCTGGGGCATTGCGGTTTCCGGCTTGCGGTCCGTGATTTACCGAAAGGGTATTATTTAATAACCAACTGGGTATTATTTTCCAACAGCGGCGCGGCGGCCTTCGCGTTGGAAGACGCCTACGATTGCGTTAAAAACAAGGCGGTCATTAAAGTGGGGGGCAGTGTGGGCCCTTTGTATAATCAGCTGACAAAAGCGCAAAAATATCTGAGGCGTTAGGGATAGAACCGAAAATGAAAAAAGAAAAAAAAGTGCAGAAGCTTGAAGACTGTTCGTTGTCGGAGCTGTGCTCCATGATCAGCAGGTATGAAGTGCCGTTTGAGGACGTGGCCGATTTTGTAGAAAATAAGACCTATGCCTTCTGCACAAACGAACATTACGACCTTGCCGTCCTCGAACTGACGAAATTGGCCAGTTTTTTTGAGCAGATGCCCGATAAAAATGACGAGAACTGCCGCGATCTTGCGGACGTCTATATTTTAATCGGGGAAATCTGCCAATACGTGAATAAATTCAGGGAGAGTATCGAATGGTTCAATAAAGCCGCCATCGTGGCGGACCGTTATGCGGTGCCCTACCACAATCTGGCAACCGCGTTTATTGAGCTGGGCGACAACGCAAGCGCCATCCGCAGCCTGGAACAGGAGATCTCACTGGAGCCGGGGAATTACTTTTCCGCGCTTCGTCTCGCCGACCTGTACGAACAGCAGGGATATAATGAAAAAGCGGAAAGATGCCTGGAAAAAATATTGGAACGCAATCCCGAAAATATTAAAGCGCTTCACAAGTTAATAACCCACTATGAAGAAAAACACCCTGAAGCGGATGTGAAGCTGCTTCGACGGAGGCTTTTGGGTATTACCAAGGAATTTAATGAAATGGAGATTGTGATCCGTGCATTCCATCTGTGCAGGGAATCGCGGTACGCGGATGCGCTTGAATTTTTGACGGGGGAATTTAAAAAATCCCCGGCAATGTCCATGCTCCATCTGCTCAAGGCCCATGTTCTCGGCGAAACTCACCAGTTCACGCTGAAAAGACGGGAGCTCATTGAATTCAAAAAAAATTGCTTTGGGAAAATGAAATTCATAGAAAACAAGCTTGAGGAATTCGAGCATATTTTCGGGGAAAAGGCCGTTGGCCGGCTTGAAAAAATCCTCATGATTTCACGGGTCCATCATTGACTATGATTCGCCTATGATTACTCTGATTTTAACTAACGAAAAAGTTTTATCAAACTTGAAATCCTAGGGGAACAACGCATGCCTGCATCAGTCCGGGTCCGTTTTGCACCATCACCAACGGGATACTTACATGTTGGAGGCGCCAGGACCGCCCTGTTCAATTATCTTTTTGCCCGGCGCCATCAAGGTGTATTTATTCTGCGCATCGAGGACACCGACCAGAGCCGTTTTCAAGAAGGCGCATTAGAAGAGATATACCGGAGTCTGCAATGGCTCGGGCTCGACTGGGACGAAGGACCGGGAAAGGACGGCGGTTTCGGCCCTTATATCCAATCGCAACGTACAAGGCTTTATTGTAGCTATGCGGAACAGCTTTTAAAGGAAGGCAAAGCTTACCGTTGTTTTTGCACTTCGGAACGATTGGCCCAGGTCCGCCTTGAACGCGAGAAGGCGAAGCTTGCAACGGGTTACGACCGTTTTTGCCGTGATCTGCCGGCAACGGAGCAGCAGGCGCTGCTCGATAAAGGAACGCCGTTTGTAATCCGTTTTAAGGTTCCGCCTGGCCGTAAGGTTGTTTTCAACGATTGTATTCGCGGGCACATCGAATATTCGACCGATGTGCTTGACGATCTGGTATTACTCAAGTCCGACGGTTTCCCCACGTATCACCTGGCCAACGTGGTCGATGACCATTGCATGGAGATTTCCCACGTGCTCAGGGGCGACGAATGGATAGCTTCCACGCCGCGCCATGTCCTCATTTATGAGGCCTTCGGTTGGCCAATGCCCCGGTTCGCCCATATGCCGGTGATCCTCTCTTCCGACGGCGGCAAGCTCTCGAAACGCAAGGGTGCGGCGTCGGTCATGGACTACAAACGCGCGGGTTTTCTTCCCGAAGCCTTGTTTAATTTCCTGTCCCTGCTCGGTTGGTCGCCCGGCGGGGGAGACGAACGCGAAAAAATGTCGCGCAGGGAACTTATCGAGGCGTTTTCGTTGGAGCATATTTCACCCAAGGCGGCGGTGTTTGATGAAAAAAAACTGGAATGGATGAACGGCCGTTATCTTGAGGAGATCGGCGCAGAATCACTCGTCGGCGATGTGGCGCTTCTGTGGAAGGAAAAAGGCCTGATCGGGCAGGAACGACCCGCTTCCGATCCGTATTTGAAAACCGTGGTAACCATGCTGAAAGGCCGCTGCAAACGTCTCACCGAAATAGCCGAAAATGCCGGATATTTCTTCATTGATCCTGAAAAGTACGAAGAAAAGGCCGAAAAAAAATATTTTACCAAAGACGCCCCGATGGTTTTATTGACGATCAAGGAAAAACTTTCGGTTTTGGAACCGTTTATCCAGGCGAACCTTGAAAAAACCTTTCACGAAATTACCGGAACAGACGCTGCCGCAGGTCTTTCTTTGGGCGCGCTTGTTCACCCCACACGGCTTGCCATAAGCGGCGTGAGTTTCGGGCCCGGGCTTTTCGAACTGATGGAGGCGCTGGGCAAGGAAACGGTGATACGAAGAATTGAGAAGGCGATAATAAAGATCAATCAATAGCTTAAATTGACATCTGCGCCCCCTGGGGCGAAAAATAAAATATCAAGGAGTCACGAAAAAATATGACTGATTCAACTGAAAAAAATATTCCTGAAGCCGAAAAAGCTGCGCCAGTAAACTTTATCCGGGAGGCGATCGCGGATGATCTTCGGACGGGCAGGTTTAATAAAGTGGTCACCCGGTTTCCTCCGGAACCCAACGGGCACCTGCATATCGGGCATGCGAAGGCCCTGCACATCGACTTCGGTATGGCAAAGGAATTCGGAGGCGAATTCAATTTGCGCTTCGACGACACGAACCCGAGCAAAGAGGAAGACGAGTACGTCCAGGCCATTATTGAAGACGTGAAATGGCTCGGCTGTGATTTCGGCGACCGGCTCTATTTCGCGTCCGATTATTTCGAAAGAATGTATGAATGGGCACTCATGCTTATTTCAGCAGGCAAGGCTTATGTGTGCGACCTGAGCGCCGACCAGATACGCGAATTTCGAGGGACGCTCACGGAATCTGGCCGCGGTAGTCCGGACCGCGATCGGTCGGTCGAGGAAAACCTCGACCTTTTTGCCCGCATGCGTAAAGGCGAATTCCCCGACGGCTCGCGCACGCTACGCGCGAAAATCGACATGTCGTCGCCGAACATCAACCTTCGCGACCCGGTCATGTATCGCCTCATAAGGACGCCGCACCATCGCCAGGGCGACACCTGGTGCATCTATCCCATGTACGACTGGGCGCACGGGCTGGAAGACTCCATCGAAAGGATTTCCCACTCGCTGTGCTCGCTCGAATATGAAGACCATCGTCCGCTCTACGACTGGTTTCTCGACCAGCTCTCAATCCATCATCCGCGGCAGATTGAGTTCGCTCGGCTCAATATGACGTATACGGTCATGAGCAAACGAAAACTTTTGCAACTTGTCCAGGAAGGCCACGTGAGCGGCTGGGACGACCCGCGCATGCCGACCCTTTCGGGTCTGCGCAGGCGCGGTTATACGCCCGAGGCCATAAAAGACTTTTGCGAGCGTATAGGCGTTGCCAAGCGCGACAGCACCGTCGATGTGGCGCTGTTGGAGTTCAGTATCCGTAATGACCTCAACAAGCGCGCTCCGCGGGTCATGGCGGTGCTTAACCCGCTGCGTGTCGTGATCGACAATTACCCCGAAAACCAGGTCGAGGAACTTGACGCCGTGAACAATCCCGAAGACCCGTCCATGGGTAGCCGCAAGGTCCCCTTTTCACGGGTCATTTATATTGAACAGGACGATTTCAAGGAAGACCCGCCGAAAAAATATTACCGTCTTTCCCCGGGACGCGAGGTCCGCCTGCGCTACGCGTATTACATCACCTGCACGCGAGTTGTCAAGGACGAGAAAACGGGCGAGGTCGTCGAACTGCACTGCACCTACGATCCCGCCACGCGCGGCGGTTCGTCCCCCGACGGACGCCAGGTCAAGGCGACGATCCACTGGGTTTCCCAGGCACATGCGCTTTCCGCTGAAGTGAGGCTCTACGGTCATTTGTTTACAAAAGAAAATCCTGACGAGGCTGAAGAAGGAAAAGATTTTAAAGACTTCATTAATCCGGATTCGTTGCAGGTCGTCGCTTCCGCAAAGGTTGAACCTTCGCTGAAAAACGCCGCCACAGGCGGCTTCTATCAATTTGAACGGCAAGGGTATTACTGTGTAGATCCGATGGACTCCACGCCACAGCGGCTTGTTTTCAACAGAACGGTCACGCTGCGCGATTCGTGGGCGAGAATAGAGAAGAAAGACAAACTTGATTCTAAGAAAACGCCATAGGCGATAGAATGGGAGCGGGAATGAAAGAATTGAAAATCACAAAAAAAGCTTTTGGAAAAGCAAGCGGCATCGCATGTGATTTGTACACGTTAACAAATTCAAAAGGCATGTCGATGTCGGTGACCAATTATGGCGGTATTGTTACGGCACTGTCCATCCCCGATAAAAACGGGACTTTTTCCGACGTGGCGCTCGGATATAACGACGTTGAGAGTTATGTAAAAAACAACCCGTATTTCGGCGCTCTAATCGGACGCTACGGCAACCGTATCGCCAATGCCGCTTTTACGCTCGAAGGCGTTACCTACAACCTCGCGGCGAACAATGGCGTAAATAATCTGCACGGCGGAATCAAGAGCTTCGATAAGGTCGTGTGGAATGTCAAGGAAAAAACCGCCGCCGACGCCGTCGGTCTGGAACTTACCTACGTCAGCAAAGACGGCGAGGAAGGATTTCCCGGCACACTTAGGGTTACGGTTGTGTATTGGCTGACCAATGCAAATGAATTTAAAATCGAATATAGCGCGGTCACCGACAAAACCACCATCGTCAATTTAACCCAGCATTCGTATTTTAACCTTGCCGGGGAAGGCAGCGGAGACATACTCAACCACGAAGTCATGTTGAATGCCGATAGGTATACACCCGTCAATGAAAATCTCATTCCCACGGGCGATCTTGCTTCCGTCAAAGGCACACCTTTGGATTTTACCTTGACCCAAAAAGTGGGGGAGCGTATCGATGCTGATTTTCAGCAACTGAAATTCGGCAAGGGCTACGACCATAATTGGGTTATCAACCAAAAATCGCCGGGTAAAATGACTTTGGCCGCGACCGTGCATGAGCCGAAAACCGGTCGGTTTATGGAGGTCTTTACGACTGAGCCCGGAGTTCAACTATATACCGGGAATTTTTTGGATGGCACAGCAATCGGAAAGAGCGGAAAACCCTATGAGTTTCGCAACGGGTTGTGTCTGGAGACCCAGCATTTCCCGGATTCTCCCAATAAACCGGAGTTTCCTTCCGTGGCGCTTAAGCCCGGTGCAACATACCAAACCGCTACGACGTATAAGTTTTCCGCTCGATAAACCGCGGCGGTGGAGGTCTTGAATAAAAATGTATTTCAAATATTTAAGGCGATCTGTTCTGGCAAGGATATGCTTTTAATCAACTTGTCGATATGTATTTTTGCATCGATTTTTTGCAAATCATTGTGGCTGCATTTTTGAAGCAAGTCTTCCAATTCAGGTACGGAATGAATAGTAAAAAAAGATTTTACAGGTGAGAAATAAACCAAGCATTTCTTGTGCAACTTTAGGAGAGTTAGGGAATAAAAACCTTTCCAAGGGTGATGTGGGGCCTCGCTTATTCCCCGAACCCTCTCCACGCAACGCCCCGGACGCCGGCGGCGTTTAAGGCTTCGTTGCAATAGCCGATGTTCAACTGAACATGCCTGTTTTGCATGAGTATGATGTCAAGGGTGGTCAAGCGATCATGTTTTGCGCTTTTTTTTAAGCAGCGAGGCATCGTCCAGGCTGGCAAAAAACGCTGGCACTTGCTACCTTCAATCTTTTCAAAATAGCCCGCTAATTCTTTTTTGGTAAGTATTTCCGTGCACGGGGTATCCAACTCCGCCGACACTCCCTTAATGCTGTCATCAAAGTAATAACCGTTAAACTCCGAAAACCAATAATCAAAGCTTTCTAGAGTATGCAGCACCCGTCGCCAAGGCGTTATGGCGTTTCCCGCTTTCAACCATGTATCATGAGGGCAATCATTGATGAGTGTGCCCCGAGCATCTCTAAGCAGGGATTGAAATGCCGTTCGACGATCCGGAGTAGTTTGCAATTGCGAGATTGGGCCATAGTTAAAATGATTGTATTTTTGGCAGTCGGCAATTCGAACGCCGACTGCATTTAACTGATTCATCTAAAAATAATAAAGATGATAATAATAATAAAGACGATCATCACAAAGCTTGAATCCCGGGCTATTTTAATCCTCTCTTTTGTTGCCATTTTAACCTTTTGGAAAACAAAGAAGCTGAACATGTGGCGGAGTGAAGAAAAGAAAAAATAAGATAGGAGGGCGTTTGGCGATTACCATTAGACCCCATCGTAATTGAACCTCGGCGGCAAAATCAAACCGTTCAATCCTCAACAAAAATTAATATGGCGAACCAAACAATCATTTGAAATAAAGGCAGTAGCACCCGATAATAATAAATTGACAAAATGGTTCTTGACATGCCACTATTCACAATATCATATTACTAAAAAAGCAACTGCTAAAAGAAAACCAAAGCCTCGACAATAGCATTGACATATTACAAGCAACAGTATACGCTTTAACCCTTGATATTAACAATCGCGGGCGCTTTGTGAATGTGCCCACAAGCCAAATAATCACCCGCATTTAAACAACCGTGCTTTTGTAGTGCAGGAATCGCTGCTCAGCCATGCCGCGGATATCATGAAATTCACATCCTCTCTCTCACGAGGGTCTGCGATACTCAATGACGCGGGCAGGCTCACTCTTACCAGTAAACGTTATTTTCAGAATGTGAACAGCGCCACCTTCCCGAGTTTCGCTCCATTGGCGCTTTCCTTTTCCAACAATACAGTCGATATCATCGACGGGTTCGTTTTTTTACAAGGTTCCCTTTACCAGAACCAAACCTCTTTTCCCGGGAATCTCAAATTTGCGAACGCTTCAAATCAGACTGTTGCGTCAATGACGGACGCCGGCGCTCTCTATTTAAAAAGTACTTTAGCGACTGGGAGCGCTTGTACAAGTCCGCCCTATGAGCCGAATTTATGGAATAACGACTACGATATCTTATTGGAAGATAATTGTTACAATTACGGAAACAATCAAATCACTTACACCTTTGCTCAACCGGGAAGAGCTTCAGGGAAAGGCGATTGGATGACGATCCCGATAACGGTGAGCATGGTAAAGACCGACGCCCTTTCCGACGGCATAACCTGGGTCGGTTTGAATTTTCCCGGAAGCGGTTATACCTGCCCCAACGGCGGACACCTGATATTCGCCGCCGTTGATATCGACGGCAAGGATTATCACTGGTATCGGCGTGATAATAATACGGGCGGGAAATGGTCGCATAAGCCAGGAAACACTGCCGCGACGGATGTTGACGCAAGCGGCAATCAGATTACAAATCCGCTGACGGCCAACAGGAATTATGTGATTTATAACTATAGTCAAAATGCGGGGTTTTACTGTACTTGCGGGAACAATGCGAATGTTCGATAAAAGGTGTTTAAAAACATGGAAAGGATGTAAGATTATGGGAAAACTGCAAACAATCGGCGGCATGCATTACAATGGTGTTGCCCTGATACTGTTCATCCTTGCTATCGGCTTTGGGTGGAGAGCGACAAGCCAAACCCCCAATGCCCCGAGCGGGCAATATATGGAATTGACCATCGGTTGTCACTCGGGCCTGCCGAATCCCAAGTTGGTGATAACAGATCAAGCTGAAATCGACTATATCGTCGGAATCCTAAGAAACTCTTTGCAAGCAGGAATACCGACAAGCGCGACGCAGCCGAGTTCTCCCGGATATTCCGGCGTCTCTTTGCGCATCCGGGGAGTCGATAGTATATCCGGTAATTACCGGATTTACCACGGTACGATATTTATCAACGGCATGGAGAAGCGCGTTCAGGATCAGGGGAAACTTGAGCAGTATTTGGTTCCCAAGGTTCTGAATTCAAATGAAACCTTAAACAACGTCAAGGACGCCAAAATTCAGGGGATGATAACGAAGGAAGTGCAAGAGATCCAATAGCGGATCTCCGATGGTTACAAATGGCAATACGGCGGGCGTTCGGTTCATTTCATTTTTGGAAAAGGAACAGGTATGAAGAAAGTTCATTCGTACGAAATCACGGAACACGGTCTCGGTATGGGTGCGCATAGAATGTTTTTTGCGTTGAGGGCGCATGCACGCATCTTCCTCGAATGCAAAAAGCGGAATCGTTTTTCAGGGTTTTATTGGAAAAAAGCATTTCTCTACCTGACGACAGTCGTTCTGTTACTCGCTACGTCTTCAGTATTTCCGGATGAAAGCTGGACGCCCACCTCGAATTCGATACGTATACTAGCCAGTATTTTTTCCGGCCGAACAAATCCGTTTTTCTACGAAATCGATCCGAACACGATTGCAATCATAAAAAACATGATAACGGCAATAAAAAGAAACCAAAGCCCGCATCCACTGGTGATTCCAAGCAGACCGGGATACACCGGCACATGCATAGATATTTTGGACAGCATCCATGTTGGCCCCTATATCGCTTTGATCTATGACGGCCTGTTTTACGAAGATTCGACCAAGACCACCTATATAGACTCGAATCGTTCACTGGAAAGATACTTGCTCTGCCTTTTGTCCAAATCCAGGATCGTCGATACGCTGATGTGGTTTGAGCCTTTGTCAACGGCTGTTCCGGATTCTCTTTTTTCAGGTTGCACTACTACATCGACGATTACTCCATCATTTCGATCCTTAAACGCCGCCACGCCGTCTATGACCCATGGTCGCTTTGACCTTCTCGGCAGAAAAATTTTAGTAGTACCATTTTCCATCATTAATAAAAATCATCCTGCAACGGAAAATGCGATAAAACAAACCGGATTAAAGGGAAAGGCGGATAACTCGGCTACCGGACTCCTTATAATTAAAAAGGAGTAACTCGACGTTTCGGGCAACCATAGGAGCCGTGTTTCCATTTTTTTAATTTAATGCCCAAATATTTGATATCGCCCTCAAACACACATATTGTAAGCATTCTGCAACCCCATCTTTTCTTCCGGCCTCTCCTGCGGCGTCATCGGGAACTTCAACGCCGAAGCAGCCTGACGATTGCAGCCTATTGCAAGCGCGAAAACATCACCCCGTCGAGTTGGTGGTATTGGCGTAAACGCCTACTATCGAAAAAACTTATTATCAATCATCCTGCTCATGCTCCGGTTTCATTTCTCCAGTTGCCAACATTGCCGCCCTTTCCACCTTGTGGGTCAGTAAAAAGGACCGTTTGATAATTTGATTTATTTATTGTATCATATGATATTACCGTAGAAACCATTGGATGATGAAATGTAAAGTTTCTAAAAAAAATGAAAGTCGCCAAACAATGAAAGAAAAGCCCCGAAAATTCTCTCCCTTATGCTTTGCCATGATACTTGCGTTGCTCCCAGGTTTCTTCAAGATCCAAGCGAAAACTGGCGATAACGATTTATTCAAACTGAATTCCGAGCAATTGTCATTGAACTTCGACGGCTACTTCCAACAGGCTGAAACGGCAATTGACAGCATCGATGTCCGTCTGGCCCGTCAGGAACTGTCGCTGATCCAGTTTAAAATAAAGAAGCACCAGAACCAAATCCCCCGCGACGCGAAAAAGACCTACGAGGGCAAGCTTGCCGCGCTTAATGCTATGGTGAAACGGAAAGTCGACTCGCTTGTCAAGGTCAACCTGACGGTCCTTAAAAAAAACGGCCAGGCCGCGGGGATCGAGTTCCGTCAGCAGCTCGCGATCCAGCGGGGACTTTCGGAAGCGGAATTGGCGGTTGTCGACGAAGCGATCATTAACACCGCTCCCGCAAAGGGCGATGAAACCGGCGCCCGAAAGCCCGCGCCGCCTGAGGCTCCTGCCGTCAGGGTTGATCTACCGACCCAACAATCATTACCCATGCCGAAGCCCGTCGAGAAGCCCTCGCCGCAATCGCCCGGCATTCCAACTTCGCCGAATCCTCTGCCCGTGCCCATCACGATGAAAGCCCTGCCGATAATCGCGCCGGAAAGCGGAGAAAATAAAAAATCTTTTTTCGAAATGCCGGTTGATTCTTCGCCTCAACCGCCGCAATCGCAACCCACGCGGGAATTCGACGTGAACAGGACAACTGCCAATACCATGGCGGCCAAGGTCCGCGCGCTCCTCAACGAAGGGAAAATCGACGAGGCAATGACCGTTTTCAATCTCTACCGGCCGAACATGCAGAGTTTTTTAGAGCAACCGGTGTTCGATAAATTGAAATCCGTGATGGAAGATGCGTATGCCCGGGAACAAAAGCAACACGCGGATGCCTTGCAACTGGTGCAAGACATCGATACCTATATCGACCAGGACCGTGTCCCGGAAGCCTTTAAAAAGTTCCAAACATCGCGGGAGGAATTGAGAAAAAGCCTGGACCGGGAAGAATTCGTCAAATTTGAGGAGAGGGTCGGGAAGGCCAATGTGAATTTCGGCCGTGCGCAGGGAATTGCAAACATGAAGGCCCGTGAGATACGCATATCACTCGAGAATAAAAAAATCGATGAAGCCGCATTAAAGTTTGAGAAGTCACGCTCCGAACTGCAGCGAGGTTTGCCCCAGGACGAGTTTGATCGCCTCGGACAGGAGATGGCCGCCGCGTACAGCGCTTTGCAGGATAAGAGAAAAATCAGTAAAATGTCCGAAAAAGACATCAAGTCGCTTATTAAAGAGGAGAAGGGCGCCGAGGCATTCGCCCGTTTCAATGCGGACAGCACGATGCTCCGGCAAAATTTGAATACGGGGGAATTTAGCTCGCTGAAAGCCTCTGTCAAGCAAGCCTATAATGATTTTCTTTCCCGTCAGGCGCAAGCGTTGCACAGCACGGGCACAATCGATTCGTTGATAACCGGCAATAAAGTTCTGGAAGCGCGACGTCTGTTTGATGAATCGAAAGGCAGGATACGGCGGTATCTTGCCGACGATAAGCGTTTTTTTGAACTGAAGGAGCGCGTGACAAAAGGGTACGATGGTTTCCGGGAAAAAAGACGGCAGGCAATACGGTCGGCTGACAATATAAAATATTTGATCAACAGAAAAGAAGGATTGCGTGCATTCGCAGGTTATCAGCAGGACTTACCAATGCTTAAAGAATACCTTGAACCCAGGGTTTGCGCGAAACTGGAAAAGGCGGTTATTCAAGCCAAGGCGGAGTATGAGTCGAATGTAACGTATGCTCAATCAACGGTGCATAAAATTGAAGGACTTCTCGTAAAGAAACGCATTGAGGAAGCCTACGCGGCTTTTGACGCGAATGAATCCGCATTTAAAATGTATCTGGACGACAAAACATTCATTGATTTGAAAAAACGGATTGAACAATCAAACGGTTTGTTTCAGCGCCGGAAAAGCGACGCATTTCGAATCGTCGGCGCGATAAACCGGTTGATCGCACAGGACGAAGGAGACTCGGCTTATAAAGTATTTCGTCAAAACGAGGTGTTTCTTGCCGAATTCCTCAATGCCCAGAACCACAATGAAACCAAAAACCGTGTTGCGCGGGCACGAGCGGATTATGGCAGGAATTGCAAAATTGCCGATACGCTCGCGGCAAAAATCCAGGCGCTGGTCAAACGAAACCAAGTACAGATGGCCCATATCAGGCTTGACGAGAAGCTTGATTTCCTCGCGCATTATTTGGACAAAGCGACTTTTTTGCGATTGGAAACGACCGTGCGTGCGCCGTACCAGGCATTCATGCAGAAACTCAAGGAGGCGCGGGCAACGGTTTCCGCGCTCAACGCGATGCTGCAGGGACACCAGAATGTTGCCGCCCGCGACGAATTTTCCCGGCACCGCAAGGAACTGGAACGTTATCTGCCGGCTGATGAATTTGTTTTAATACAAGGGAAAGTGGAACAATCTTTCCGAAGCGGAATCAAAGAAAAGGCCCGAAACGGGAAATAAAAGCGCTGAGTGAAAAATGGAGGTCACTATGGGAAAAGACCGAATGCGGCTTCAGGTATCGGGTTTATCTGCATGCAGTATTGTTTTCGGGGCCTTTGCACAACAGCGCTTAAATAATGCTATGACACCTGGCTTGTGCCTGTTTTCCTTGCGTTCCTACGCCGTGGCTTCCTGGAGCGGTTTGATCATGGCCGCCTCGTCCTGCATGCGGCATCCTTCCATGAGAAGAAACATCGGGTCATCATGAAGGGTGATTGTGGAGGACCGCAGATTGTAGTGGAAGGTGAATTTTCCTTCGCTGATTTTAAGGGCTTTCCACAGGGCCGGTTTCCCGCTGCAGCCGTTTCCTTCGGCGTGCGAAATAATCCCTTTGTCAATATATACCGCGTAGAAAGGGTTTTCTTCCTTATATTCCAGTAAATCCAAACGCCCTGTTTTTCTCCCCTGCACGAGCAGTTGCACCAGCTCCACGACGTTGAACGTGTCGAGGTGCCCCCGTAATTTGATATGGTTTGCAGGTTCCTGAGGAAGCGGCACCGCGATGCTTTCCGGTTCCAAATCCTCGTTTTCCGGTAGGTCGGATTGGGCGCCGTTATTTTCATTTTCGTCGGAATTATTGGCGTCATCGCCGGTCATCAGCGTTGCAATGATTGGCTTTTTGAGCATTGACCGCTGTTGTTTGAGCAGTTGAATCTGTACCCCGAAATCTTCGATCAGGCACAGCATCAATTGCTTGACAGACACTAAGCCGGTAAAAACGCCTTTGGTGGAAATGACGACATCATCATAGACGGTATCGATCGGCCGGGAAAGCACTTTCCGGCACAATTCGAAAAGG
>Ga0182017_10000203_pt1 | contig 46162 bp, 42 predicted proteins | sample 712E3DmetaG_FD_120492 | JGI IMG/M metagenome (GOLD analysis project Ga0182017, IMG submission 120492) | Permafrost microbial communities from Stordalen Mire, Sweden - 712E3D metaG | ecosystem: Environmental > Terrestrial > Soil > Wetlands > Permafrost | place: Sweden: Stordalen | collected... | reverse complement strand
TATGCGGCAGGAGATATTTATATGGGCGGCACAATGTATAATCTTGCAAGATGGAATGGACAAACATGGGAACTTCAAAGAATACCATACAACTATCAAGGTCAACCCTTCTATAATTCTATCCAATGCATTTATACTTTTGGCCCAAATGATATATGGATCGCGGGTAATGGCATTCAACATTGGGACGGATTAAAATTCAATGAAATCAATCTTCCTATATCAATTTGGGGACAAAATCAAATCAATAAGATATGGGGCATAAGTAGTTCTGATCTTTATATAGTTGGTAACAGTGGCTCAATTGCTCACTACAACGGTGCAAGTTGGACACAATTATCCAATGGAGCGATTTCAGTTGATATCAATGATATGTGGGGAATGGAAAATATTCCTAATAATCAAACAACAATCCTTTGCACGAGTTCAACAATATATTATGGCGGTGTGGAAAATGTTTTGTCACTCTCTGGGACTACGGCCGTAACAACAAATACGAATGGTTTACCATGGAGCATTCGCGGAATATACTTTGACAGTAGATGCTATTATATCGTTGGAGATGGAATTTTCTATAAGCATTCATTACAGGATGCATCATGGCAAAATTTAGTCCAAGGCGTGACAACCAATTATGTTGAATCAATTAGAGGCAATGCCTCCAATGATATTATTGCAGCAGGTGATCATGGGACCATCTTACATTTTAATGGTATCTCATGGCATAATTATACGCAGCAATTAAACACTCCTGCTGCTATTTTTTATGCCTCTGATATCAAAGGGAATATTGCTATAACTGTTGGCACGCTTGGAGACGGATCTGCAATCGTTATGGTTGGTAAACGAAATTAGGATGTTAGTTGGTGCAGAGGCTCGGGAACGACTAATACCGTGTTGGCGTAGGCTGACTATTTTGGGAAGAATTATATTGTTGACAAACAATAAAAGTCTTTGTAGTTTGCAATCCCAAGCCTGCTATTCTTACCCATAGTAGGCTAAATCCCCCGAGCCCACGGTTCCACAGCCGTGGGTTTTTTATAATTCGACACACATTCATGAGTTCACGATGGAACTCCACAACTGGGGATCGTTTTTTAATATATTTTTCCGGTCAGATCATAAGGGTGGGAAGGAGACACCCTGCGCTTTCAGCTTTTCCTAAGTTTCTCTGCAAAGACTTTCATAAAGATCCCGTTCGTCAATTTCATAAAACCTTTGATCCAGCCCTTGAGCTATAGATCTTCGACCTCCTTCAAGTGCATCAACGACCATTTCTGTAAATCGGTATGGTTGAAATGCGATAAGGAATTCCCTGGCTAGTTCTTCAGGATGATGTGCAGCTATCAATTCCAAATGTTTAATGGCCATACAGTAGGTAAGCATAAGCAAATCTGAAATGACCCCCTGTAATTCACGTGTGCGTTCTGCGGATATTTTATTGCGTCTTGATTTAGTTTCCATTTATTATTATAGGATTTTCCCGTGTTAAGTACAAGAGGGATCTCTCGGTATGAGTCTGGGTGATAGTTTTCGGGTCTATTCAGACATGATGTATATTCGGTGGGAAGCTCGCCTTTGCCATTTTGCCAATTACCCTATAGAGTGTGCAGCGGACTAGGCGGGCATTGCTAAAATATAACTCGGGACGTTTTTCGGATTTATTCCGGGTAGGGGTGGGGTGGGGTCGAAACCACACATCTCAAACTATACGTCCCGGTGTGTGTATGCCTATGCCTGTAAACAATATGATATATAAACCACTCCTACCCACTCCACCCCTTGGGATTCTGATCCAAATTCATGGATAACGGGTAGGTGTGAAGAATTATTTTGACTCCTACCCTGCACCACCACTACACTTGATTAGTTCAGGGAAAATGAGATCTTTTCACTTCCGGTGTGTTCAGGCTTTATCGATAATGATTCTTCTAACGACAAACGGTTAATGGCATCTCTAAGATTGGCCGGTTGAAGATGTGCATAATACTTTTCTGTTGTAACTACAGACGCGTGCCCAAGAATTTTGCAAATATGGAAAATGCTCACTCCATCAAGAGCCATTAATGAAGCTGCTGAATGCCTAAGTGAATGGAAATGCAAACGTTTATCCAGATTCGCCTTTCGCACACTTCTCATTAATCTTCGATGCACTAGATCCTTTTCAATTTGCTTCCCTTGCAATGTAAATATAAGATCATCACGGTTCTCCGAATATTTTTTCCTGAGCAACTCAAACACTTGAGGATGCATCGGGATAGTTCTTCTCTTCCCCGTCTTGGTTCGATAATCAGCATCTGATTGAATCGTAATGGTTTGGTTAATCATATCTACGTTTTTCCATCTGAGGTTTAGAATCTCTGATTTTCTCATTCCTGTGAGTATAGCAAAAACAACTATCTCTCGGAACCAATCCTCAGTAATCGCTTCAAGGAGCTTTTGAATGTCCGATTTATTAAAATAGACTGGCACCATTTCTGGAATTTTAGGCATCATATCTGAAGTAAATGGATTTCGGTCGATATACTCCCACTTCACTGCTTTGTTCATTGCAGCTTTTAATGAGCGCATCTGTATCTGGAGAAACACTACCCCCACGCTTTGAGAACGAATCGTCTTGAATCTATCGAAGTGTCTTGATTTAATTTCATTGATGGGTAAATTTCCAATTATCCTTTGAAAATCTCGAATGGCGGCTTTGTATATCTCAACAGTTCCCGGAGCAAGATTGGCGTTTGCATATTCCAAATATTCTTTTGCGTAATCGGAAAACAACAACCGACTCCTCACCTTTGGAACAAACAGCTTTTTTATCTCAGCAAGCTGCCTGAATGCCTCAGCTTTTAAAGTGCATTTGGTGCTTCGGTATTCCTTCTTCCCATCAGTTTCGAGGACGATATAATAGATGCCGTTAGAACGGCGATAGAGGCGAACTTTTTGATTGTCCCTATACTGCCAACACAAATGATAAGTTGTTGACAGTTCTGTTGACACCTGACCGATTTGGAAACGACTGTTCCCCTAACTCATTATAAATCATGTGATCCCGGCGCGACTCGAACGCGCGACCCACAGCTTAGAAGGCTGTTGCTCTATCCACCTGAGCTACGGGACCATCACTTCTCTTTCCCCAATCTGCAGAATCTGAAGTATTCTTATTTCCAAGTGCTTCAATGAGTGCCCATCTGTCTTTATTTTAAGACGTCAATCGAAACGAGGCTTCCGGTCTTTTGATACTTGGCGCAGAATATATGTTTTTTTTGGAAGCCTGTTTTTTAAGTCACTTTTAAATATACAAAAACATGGAAGCGAAGGCAAGATGAAGGGATGGTACCAGTCCTTCAATAATCCATCTTATAGGAAGATGTTGAAGGAGACATTATTGAATTCCCTCATGCCGCGGCATTCCCGCCAGCCGCTCACGGCATCGCTGCCATCCGAATGAGTATCCGTGATCCTATTTGAGAAGAATGAGTTTTTTCATTTGTGTATTTGAACCCGCCTGCAAACGATAAAAATAAATTCCGCTTGACAACTTTGTTGCATTCCATCGACGTGAATATGTGCCGGCAGCCATTTCTTCTGAAACGATGGTTGCAACTTCTCTTCCCAGCACATCAAATACTTTCAGTGAAACGAACGATTGAGATGGAAGACTAAAGGCAATAGTCGTCGAAGGATTAAACGGATTCGGGTAATTCTGTAATAGCGTAAATGCTTGCGGGACGTTTTTACCTGCCATTCCTTTTACAGAAACAGTCACTCCACTTCCATTTAACTTTGTTGCGGTAAAGGTACCCTGTAATGTCGACGGCCATCCAGTTGTGGTAAATGCATTGACCCACGTGCCGTAGGACCTGCCATTGTGAACGATACCGGCCACAGTCAAAACGAACGGAGAAGTTTGATAGCCGACGCGTGCAGCCGGGTTCGTCGCAGTACCTTGAGCAGAAAATGTCATGACCGTGTCGATGAAGACCGCTGTTCCGCCGGAGAATGGGCATTCAACGGTCGCGCCATTATAATCATAATACCAAGTGCCGTTTGTGAGGAAACTTCCATCTGAATATTTATTAAATGTTTGTTGGCCATGATCAGCCGAGTCATTATCCATTATAGCTCCCCACTCTTCCGAAGCAATAATGGTCGGAGATGATGCGGCACCTGATATTTCTTTAATCGACATCTTTGTTTGAGCAAAGGAAAAATATGCAAAAGTGAATGGAATAAAAAGCAGTATCAATCGTTTCATTGTTTTTCTCCTTGAAGAATGAATATATTTAAATCAATTATGTGCAACGGCCTTAATTCTTCACCCCAATCGTTCCTCCGGTCAAGGATGATTGTCAAGAACCGTCGTTTGAATTTAAAGATATATATGGAACATTTCACTCATCCTCTACATGGCTGCTGTCTTACGGGATCAATCTCGCACTACGACAAACCAATAAGGTGCGCCTGAAAAATAAAAGAATTGAAAACTTTATTCGCAGGCGTTCCATCCAAAATCCTTCCGAATGAGTTTAAACGGCATGCATAGTTATGCTTTTAAAGGATTAAAGTCAAGAAATGATAGCAAGCATATGAGTTTATATTTGTATTTATTCAATGTTTTGCGTAGTATAATCCATATCCATTACTACAAGGAGGGAGTCATGACGCCGGGATCAGCGCTGCAAGGTAAGAAAGTTCTCATCATCGAGGACGATTATTCCTATAGAATCTTGCTGCAGTCGATTCTCAAAAAAACGGGAGCCTTGTGTACAATTTCCATTAACGCCGAATACGCGAGAACAAAACTCGCCGCAGAACAGTTCGATGTACTCGTCATCGATTATCTTCTTCCAGGCCATAATGCCCTGGAGATCATCAGATGGGTGCGGGAGCAAAACATTTTAACGCCGGCTGTGATTGTTACCGCCTATCCTTCCGATGATCTGTCGGAAAAATGCAAGCAAGAGAAAAAAGTCGCCTTAATCGCGAAATCAAGTATTACGCGTGAAAATTTTCCAGACTTGCTCACCGATGTTTTAGACGGTATGACGACCTAACAAATTCACATTTGAATCTTTCCGCTGCTGACTTCATATATCCTCATTCTCGATCTCTCCACTTCTCTTATTCCCGCTTTATCGTTCAAACAAAGAGAGCGATTATTATAACTCTATATCCAATAGAATATTTAAAGAAGATTATAAAAAACCCCGGCGCATTGGTGGAACGCCAGGGTTTTGGGAGGCTAACTATGCCATCGGGGAGATGGCTTACAAATTTACTATTTCAAAGAATATTTGTCAAGCCGAAAGCAGAATCCAAGGCAATAACTGAATTCCAAATCGCGAATTTCAAGCATTTCCATAGTATGAGGCTGCAAAGCTTCTGCGGCCATCCCGGATTTATCATCAAATATTTTCAGGATAGACAGAACGCAGGTGCAGAAAACCGCTAATTTTTCTTTTGTATCGCGCCAAATTGAGAACATTCATGAAATTATGCATTCTTTCCCATAAGCTGAGCCCGCCCGAATACAATCCGTCTTATGTTCTTCCCCCTAAACTATCAGCCATGCTTAACGTTCAGTTGTTCATCGCACGCATGGGCAACCATATCAGTCGTAATTTCTTTCATGCAGCGGAAATGTTTTTTCGGACAAGATTCCCGGCCGACATGCGAACACGGCCGGCATTTCAATTTTTTATTTTCGACAACAATACTGTTTTCGCCCTGCGGAAAAAAGCCCAACTCCTCTACCGTCGAGCCGAAAACAGCCACAAGTTTTCTTTTCATTGCGGAAGCGATATGCATCAACCCGGAGTCATTTGTGACCACACATCTGCATCGTTCTAAAGCAGCGGCCGTCTCTGGAATAGTAAACAAACCGGCAAAACTCTTTGCGGCGGTCTTCCCTCTTCCCCGATTTATCTCTTCACTGATAGTTCTGCACAGTTCGATATCTGCAGGCCCGCCAAAGAGAAGTACGATCCCGTTCCATTCCCGGGAAAGACGGATGCCGAGTTCAATGAACCGCTCCGGAAGCCATCGCTTTGTATAATGTTTGGCGGAAGGACAAAATCCTATATAAACAGTTTCCGGGTTGACTCCTATTTTTGTAGAGATCCTTTCGCGTACATCTTCGGGAATGAAAAGTTCCAATCCCTGCCCATCGTTGAGAATACCGAAGGATCTTCCGGTCTCAATATATCGATCCGCAGCAGACACTATACTGCCGTATATATTGATTCCGCATCGAACCAACAGCATACGGGGAACGATTCTTTTCTTGATGCTGTGAATCTCCTTTGCTCCCATCGATATACACAAGTACCGGCTTCTCAAACTTTTATGAAGGTCAAAGACGATATCGTAGTGTTCCTGCTGAAGACTGTCTTTCAATATGCGTAAACCCGGGAACCCGCTCTGTGTATCGTATGTCAGGACATGAGACAGAGCGGGATGAAATTGCAGGACTTCGAAAAATTCCCTGCGTAAGAGGAAATCGATTTGGGCATTAGGGAATCTCGTTCGCACCGCCCGGATAAAAGGGGTCGTCAGAACGATATCTCCGAGAGAACTCAAACGTATGATCAGAATCTTGTCAGGTTTCATCATTGGACTAAAATTACGCTGAAATTCATCCATCCGCAACAAATCGAGACGCTGTTTCCTTGAATATCTCTTAATTTTTGCGCATTTTTATATTTATTATTAAACAGCTCATTCCCCTGTATTGTGGTCTGAGCTTTTTGCATCTTCAACGAGCGATAGATGGAATGATTTTAATTTTTCCTTTAATAGAAATAAGCAAAAGCCGATGCGTCGAAATTGTGCATGGCGCACCGGGAACGGAACATACATATTCCGTCGATCCTGTGAATATGGCAATACTCTGGCGCGGTGAAAATGCAAAAACGATTCATATTATCGATAAAGACGGGGCAGCCGAAGGAAGAATTGTCAACGAAGATATTATCAAACAAATAGTCGAATCGGTCGATATTCCTGTTCAAGTATCCGGTGGATTGCGGACATATGACGAGATCCAGCGAGTTTTGAATCTCGGAGTCTACCGCATCATCCTCAGTACGGCAGCGATCGAAAACCCGGAGATTGTCGAGGCGTTCGTTAAAGAATTCGGAACGAGAAAAATAGCTATCAGTATCGTTACGGAGAACGGAAAGGTTGTGACACATGGCGGAAGCAATCGCACCGAGGTCGCGCCGATCGAATTGGCTCAGCGCATGGCAGAGATCGGCGTGTCACGCATCGTCTACGGTGAGCGGAAAAATGGTATCATAGGAACCGCGATATCTTTCGACACACTGACCGATCTCGCGAAAATAACCGGCATCCGCATAACCGCACGCGGCGGCGTATGGAACTATAAAGACTTGACACGCATGCAAGAACTTGAAAAATTCGGCGTCGACTCCATCATTATGAGCCGGCCCCTGTATGAAAATTGTTTTCCCTGTCAGTCTCTCTGGCGGTTGAACGAAAAAGAACTTACTGATCTCGGTCCTACACGAAGGATATAGACGGCTCTATGGTTATTACAGTCATCGGACATTTATGCAAAGATATTCTCCATCTTCCGCAGGGAGAGAATTCATCCCGCGCGGAAAGCTTTGGGGGAATTTTTTATTCGGTCGCGGCGCTGTCCTGCCTCATGGGAGAGAAAGACGTCGTACAGCCCGTGTTCGGTGTCGGGCAGACGGATTACGATGCACTGATCGAACGCCTTTCCCGCTATAAAAACGTCGACACAAAGGGCATTTTTAAATTTAAGGGCCCCACCAACAGCGTTCATCTTTTCTATCAAGCAGACAATCAATCCCGGATAGAATGTTCCAAAGATATATCGGTCCCGATCCCATTGAGCCGGATTAAATCATATCTCGACGTGGACGGGATTCTTATCAACATGATCTCCGGTTCCGACATTACTCTGGAAACACTGGATATGATCCGGATCGAGACGCGCGAGCAGCACGTGCCGATCCATTTCGATTTCCATTCCCTGACGCTCGGCATCGATCAGGAATTCAAACGCTTCCGCAGGCCTCTTACCGATTGGCGGCGATGGTGCTTTATGCTTCACTCGATTCAAATGAGCGAGGAAGAGGCGCTCGGATTATCAGCAGAACGATTCGATGAACCAACACTTATAAACCATTTGATGTCGCTGATGGTCGATACGCTTCTCATCACGCGCGGTCCCAGAGGGGTCACTGCCATCGTTCAGGATATACATAAAACATTGACACGACGCGATCTGGATGCCGTCCGGTTGGAGAATTTTAAAAACCCGACAGGCTGCGGCGATGTTTTCGGCGCATCGTTTTTATTTTTCTATTTGAAGAAAAAAAATTCATTTGCCGCAGCCGAATACGCCAACAAAGCTGCAGCGCTGAACACGACAATACAGTCTGCGGATGAACTCGACACGCTTGCAAATCAATTTAAAAATCTTAACGGAGACAAGAAGGGCGAAGCAATATGATCGTTATGAAATTCGGCGGTACGTCGGTCGAAGATGCGCGCGCCATGAACAATGTCATCGACATTATAAAACGAGAACAAGCACGGCAGCCGATCGTGGTGATCTCGGCAATAGCCGGCGCTACCAATACGCTGTTGAAAGCAGCCTCAATGTCGCTGGAAGGACAGCTCGATGAAGCACACGCGCGCTTGAACCGGCTTCTGGAACGGCACGTGACCATCGCCGAGAATCTCATCGACGACAGAGCTACCATTCAGCAGCTCATCATGAGCTTTAAGCGCAGGTTTGAAGAGTTGAAAAATCTCTGTCAGGGCATTGCGCTGCTGGGTGAGCATACAACGCGTTCCCTCGATGCTATTGCATCGGTCGGCGAACGGCTTTCTTCTTTGATCCTTGCCGAAGCGCTGGAGCAGCGCGGTATTCCGGTGGAACTTGTCGACGCGCGAAGCTTTATCATCACGAGCGATCAATTTACCGCTGCAACTCCTCTCCTCGAACATATTGAGGTCAAAATTAAGGAGATACTGCCGCCGATCGTTCAGTCCGGGAAAATTCCGGTAACGCAGGGATTTATCGGCTCCACATTGAAGGGAGTCACCAGCACGCTCGGCAGGGGCGGGTCGGATTATACCGCATCCATTATCGGATCCACACTCGGTGCGCAAGAGATTCAAATCTGGACGGACGTCGACGGCGTGCTGACAGCCGATCCGCGCATCGTTCCGCAAGCACAGACATTGGAAGTCATTTCATTCCGGGAAGCCTCTGAACTTGCATACTTCGGTGCAAAGGTTCTGCATCCGAGCACTATTCTCCCGGCCGTGGAAAAGAAGATTCCGGTCATCGTATTGAATTCCAAGAAACCGGACCGGGGCGGAACGCGAATTATAGCGAACCCGCCGCACAGCGCACTTTCGGTCAAGTCCATCGCATCGAAAAAGGGAATTACAGTCATCAACATCCAATCCTCTCGCATGCTTATGGCATACGGGTTTCTGGAGATGATTTTTTCTATTTTCAATAAATACAAAACACCGGTCGATCTTGTCAGCACTTCGGAAGTTGCGGTTTCCCTGACCATCGATAACCCGACGCATCTGGAACAAATCGTAATTGAACTTGAAACCGCTGCGGACGTTTCCGTGTTAACAGAGAAGGCAATCATCTGTGCCATCGGGGAGAGTCTTCGTTCCACCGGCGGCGTTGCAAACAGGATCTTTCGCGCACTCGGCGATATCAACGTTCTGATGATTTCGCAAGGCGCATCGGAAATCAACATGAGCCTTGTCATTGAGGAAGAAGATATCGACGAAGCGGTCAGACGGCTGCATGCGGAATTTTTTGAACGAAAATCGGCTTAAGGAAATCAAATAATGCATATAGGTCTTGTCGGCTACGGAAAAATGGGGAAAGAAATCGAGCGCATCGCACTTGAAAAAGGCTGGAGTGTGGCCGCAAAGACCGATATCACGCTCCCCCCCCCGTCTCCTGATGCCCGGCAAACAGTCGAAGTGGTTATACATTTTGCAGGCGCAAAAACCATTGCAGAGGATCTGCGCCCATGGGCCGAGGCAAAAAAGAATATCGTTGTCGGAACCACCGGCTGGAACGCTCACATGCCGGAGATCGAAGCACTTGTAAAAGAGAACGGCATCGGTTTGATCTATGCGGCAAATTTTTCTCTCGGCGTACACCTGTTTTACCGCATCATACGCACAGCCGGCGCTTTGTTCGACAGTATCCCCGATTACGATGTCTTTGTGCATGAAATCCATCATAAAGACAAAGCAGACAGTCCCAGCGGCACTGCGCTCAGCATTGCGGACATTCTTCTGCAGACCATCGGGAGAAAAAAAGAAATACTGACCGAAACCTCTCATGCGAAGATCAGACCGGAGCAGCTTCATGTCGGTTCATCGAGAGCCGGCGCTGTCGTCGGCACGCATACGGTCACTTTCGATTCCGCTGCGGACAGCATTGAGCTGAAACACACGGCAAAGAACCGTGCCGGTCTTGCAATCGGAGCTCTTCTGGCCGCGGAATGGATCAAAGGAAAACACGGTCTTTTTACTATCGACAACATGATGGAAGATATTTTTCAATAATTATCCGGAGTATCAATGCCCAGATGGAAAAAGTTTCAAGGCGCTGCAACTGCAATCGTAACGCCGTTTAAGAAAGACGAATCGGTCGATGAACAAGCGCTGCGCAGTCTCGTCGAGTTCCAGATCAAAGGAGGCATCGACGCACTCGTGCCGCTCGGGACGACCGGTGAAAACCCGACAATCACACGAGACGAACATCGAAGCATTCTCGATATCGTCATCGACCAGGCGCGCGGGCGCGTAAAAATCTTTGCAGGTGCGGGAAGCAACAGCACAAAAGAAGCGATTGAAAAATCACGGATCGCAAAAACCGCCGGCGCAGACGCTGCTCTCGTTGTCGGCCCGTATTACAATAAACCGACACAGGAAGGTTATTTCCGGCATTTTGCTGCCGTAGCCGAAGCCGTTGACATTCCCATCATCGTCTACAATGTTCCCGGCAGAACCGGAGGCAACATCGAAGCGGCAACGATGCTCAGGATGGCTGAAGAAATTCCTAATGTCGTTATGGACAAGGAAGCGTGCGGCAGTATGCCGCAGATCATGGAAATCGCCCGCAGCAAGCCGAAAGAATTTTCACTTCTCTCCGGCGACGACGCATACGCCCTTCCGCTCATCGCAGTCGGAGGAGACGGATGCATTTCTGTCGCTGCGAATGAAGCTCCAAAGCAGTTTTCGCAGCTTATTCACGCCTGCCTGAAAGGTAATTGGAAAAAAGCGCTCGAACTCCACAACACGCTTCTTCCCTTGATGAATATCAATTTCATCGAATCCAATCCGATTCCCGTTAAAACCGCACTTGCGATGATGGGAATGATCGAGGAATCGTTCCGGCTTCCGATGTGCCCGGCTTCCGAAAAGAATCGTGAAAAAATCAAGTCCATTCTGGCCGATCTGAAGTTGATCGCATAAGGAGAGTATCATGCTTCGGGAGCAAATAGAATTATTTTATTCAAGCGATCTGCATTCCATCAACCGGCAGGAAGCGCTGCAGGCCTTCAATGAATTAAAATTTTTCCTGAACAATGGGGAAATCCGGTCTGCCGTTCCGTCGGAGAACGTCTGGGTGGTCAACGAGTGGGTGAAGAAAGGAATTTTGCTGGGCTTCCGTCTCGGTGAATTGACCGACGTCTCTCTCGACGACCGGTTTCATTTCTACGATAAGAACACGTACCCGCTTAAAAAATTCTCATTAGGGCACCAGGTCCGAATCGTGCCCGGGGGATCTTCCGTCCGCGACGGCAGTTACGTCGCCAAAGGTGTCGTTATTATGCCTCCCTCATACATCAATACGGGAGCGTATGTAGACGAAGGAACGATGATCGATTCCCACGCACTCGTCGGGTCGTGCGCGCAGATCGGCAAGCATATACATTTAAGTGCGGGGACACAGATCGGAGGCGTTCTCGAGCCTATCGGCGCGATGCCGGTAATCGTGGAAGACGATGTTTTTATAGGCGCCAACTGCGGAATTTTCGAAGGAACGACGATTAAAAAGCGGGCTGTCCTTGCATCGGGCGTTCTTTTGACGGCATCGACGCCTATCTACGATGTCGTACACAATGCCGTCTATCGCAGCACCAAAGAACGGCCATTGATTGTACCTGAGGGAGCGGTCGTTGTACCGGGAAGCCGGCGCATCGAAAACAATTTCGCACAAAGCAACGGTCTTTCCGTTTACACGCCGATCATTATTAAATATCGCGATGCCGGTACGGACGCAGCAACGGTACTGGAAGAGAGTCTTCGGTGAAGCGTATCCTTATCTGCGGCAGCAACGGTCTTCTCGGCCAGCGTCTTTCATCCATTCTGAGCGGTCAAACCCAATATGAAGTGCTGAACACTTCCATTGAGCGGTCTTTTGTTTTCGACGACCGGATGTTCGACTACACGCAGCTCGATATCACAAACCGGAGCGATGTTAAAAGTCTCGTTTCGAGTTTTCAACCGGATGTGATACTTAACGCAGCGGCGGCGACAAATGTCGATTGGTGCGAGTCCAATCATGAAGCTGCATGGAAAATCAACGTGACGGCCGTCGAAAATCTTGTCGAAGCGGCGCGCAAGGTGCATGCTCAATTGATACATGTTTCCACGGATTACATTTTCGACGGGAAAAGCGGACCGTACGATGAAACAGCCTCTCCGAATCCGATCGGTTATTACGGCAAGACAAAATTAGCAAGCGAGAACGCCGTCCGTACGGCCGATATTTCTTATGCCATCGTTCGTACGCTGGTTCTCTACGGCTGCGGCATAGGAGTCAAATCGAACTTTGCGCTCTGGCTTATTCAAAGTCTTCGCGAAGGAAAACATATTCGCGTTGTCGAAGATCAAGTCGGGAACCCGACCTATGTAGGCGATCTGGCTGCTGCAATAATAAGGATCTTTGAACTCAGCCGGCAGGGAATCTATCATGTTGCCGGCTCCGAGAACATCAGCCGGTACGACTTCGCACTCCGAGCCGCCCAGGTATTCAACCTGGATGCATCGCTCATCGAACGCGTCAAAACCAGCGATCTTAACCAGACAGCGGCGCGCCCGATGCAAAGCGGATTTATTTTAAACAAAGCGGAGAAAGAATTGGATATCCGATTCCATAATGCGACGGAAGGGCTTTTGATGCTGAAGCAAGAGCTTGAAGAACATAAAAATTAAACGGTGAAAAGGAACATCAATGCTGGATTTACGATTCATTCGAGATCATGTTGAAGAAGTTCGTGCAGGCGCCGAAGCCAAAGGAATGACGGTCGATCTGAAAAAGATCATCGAGTTCGACGATAGGCGGCGGGCGCTGATTCTGGAAGGAGATACGCTCAAAGCAAAGCGCAACCAGATCTCCGCACAGGTTGGAAAAATCAAGCGCGAAGGCGGAGATGCTTCCGCCGTTATTGCAGAGATGGACTCCGTGAAAAAACGCCTCCAGGAAATCGATCCGGAAACGCGCGAAGTCGAGACCGCGCTGAACGATCTTCTTTTAACCGTCCCGAATATTCCGCATGCATCGGTCCCCTTCGGCAAAAGCCCGGCTGAGAATAAAGAAGTTTTTAGATGGGGCGAAATTCCGACGCTGGATTTTCCTCTGAAACCGCACTGGGAACTGACCGACAAGCTGGGCATCATCGATTTCAACAGAGGTTCAAAAGTCTCCGGAGCAGGATTTCCGTTTTATATCGGCAAAGGTGCGGCGCTCGAACGCGCGCTTATCAATTTTTTTCTGGACCAAGCGGTCGAACGCGGTTACACGGAACTTGCATCTCCGATCGTCGTCAATGAAGACAGCGTGCGCGGTACGGGTCAAATTCCCGATAAAGAAGACCTGATGTATATCGTGGAACGCGACAAGTTTTACATGATTCCCACTGCCGAGGTTCCGGTTACCAATTTCCACCGGGATGAAATTATTCCGGAAGAGCATTTACCGGTCCGTTATGCCGCCTATACGCCCTGCTTTCGACGGGAAGCGGGCTCGTACGGTAAAGATGTCCGCGGGCTCAACAGGCTTCACCAGTTCGACAAAGTGGAACTTGTAAAATTCGTTCACCCTTCTGCTTCGTATGAGGAACTTGAATCGCTCCGTGAGGATGCGGAACATCTGTTGCAGCTTCTCCGAATTCCGTATCACCGGCTGCTCATGTGCGCAGGCGATATGGGATTTACACAGGCGAAAAAATACGATCTTGAAGTATGGGCGCCGGGGCAGAAGAAATGGCTTGAGGTTTCGTCATGCAGTAATTTTGAGTCGTTCCAGGCAAGGAGAATGAATATCCGGTTCCGCCCGAGAACCGGCGGCAAGCCGGAAATTCTTCATACGCTCAACGGTTCCGGCCTCGCTCTCCCGCGCATCGTCGCAGCCATAATCGAGCAGTATCAAACACCGGAAGGAAAAATTATAATTCCGAAAGTTTTGCATCCGTACACAAAGTTCGAAGTGATAGGATCATTGTAATTATTCAGCGTATTTGGAATAAATGCTTTTTTGCTCAGTTTTAAATCCCCCTTTTCTTCCCCCCTTTGGAAAAGGGGGGAAGTCCGGAGGACGGGGGGTTATCGTTGAAGCTTAGGGCTCTAAGAACCCCCCATAATCCCCCCTTTGGAAAAGGGGGGGGAAGCTTTTTGCAGAGGGATTTTAATAATTAAATTAAACACTGAATAGGAGTTACGGATAATTTTTATAAAAAGGATGCTCATGCGGACACTATCAATAATTTTATTATAGTTCTTTGTAACCGCCGGTATCTTATGAAACAAACGCTTTTTTCTTAAAGGTCTTTGAAATAATTACTTTCAATCTGTATTCGCCATTTGCCATGTTCAATATTCTAAATTCGACATTCATAGTCTTTAATTCTGAAACTTTAGGTATCTTCTCCTCGTTCTATATCCTGGATATTGCTTCCTTGTCTCCTTTTTATTCATTCTGTATTCTTAAGTCTGAATTCTTAATTTAGTATGCATGCTCTTTTACGTCTCAAACCATATATTCTTCATTCCAAGAAGATCCTTTTATTAGGACTTATTACTGTTATTATCAGCAATCTTTTTACCGTGGTACAGCCGAAATTTCTGGGCTATGCCGTGGACGGACTGAAGCACGGAATAGAGACCGGAAGCGCCGTATGGAGCGATCTTCTTTTTTGGGCCGGACTGATCGTTCTATCTGCGCTTATAGCGGGATTTTTTACTTTCCTCACACGGCAGACCATCATCGTTGCATCCCGCCATATGGAATTTGATCTCCGCAACGACCTGCTGGCGCATCTGCAGAAACTTTCGTTTTCCTATTTCCAGAACACGCCCACAGGCGATCTTATGGCGCATGCAACAAACGACATTAATTCAGTCCGCAATGCGGTCGGTCCCGGCATCATGTATCCGACCGATACGCTCATGACGCTTCTGATGGTACTGTCGATGATGTTCTTCAGCGACTGGCGATTGACGCTCATTGCGCTCATTCCAATGCCGTTCGTTTCCTTTGCCGTTTACAAATTGGGCCAGTTGATCAATAAAAAATTCACCGAACGTCAGGAGCAATTTTCGCTCCTCACCATGCATGCTCAGGAGACGCTCTCCGGAATCAGGGTCATTAAATCCTACGTCCGTGAAGAGTATGAGGAGAAAAGGTTTTACGTCTTAAGCTGGGATTACCTGAAAAAGAACCTCGTTCTGGCGCGCGCGCAGGCGGTTATGTGGCCGCTTATGTTTATATTAGTCGGCGTTTCCATGGTCACGACCATTTATTTCGGCGGTAAGCGCGTCATCGACGGTTATATTACCGTCGGCACGCTGACCGCTTTCATTACATATCTTTCCATGCTCATCTGGCCGATGATTGCCTTCGGGTGGGTCACAAACATTCTCCAGCAGGGAGCCGCATCGATGGCGCGGATCGCTGTCATTTTCGATACCGTTCCGGAAATCCAGGACACAGAGGCGACGGATCATTCGATTACAGACATTAAAGGATCGGTCGAATTTCGCAATGTTTCATTCACGCACAAGAATGCGAATCGTCCGACACTGAAGAATATTAACTTGAAGATCGAAGCCGGCAAGACGGTGGCGCTTGTCGGGCATACCGGCACAGGTAAAACAACGCTTGTCAATCTTCTCCCCCGGCTTTACGATGTAACCGAAGGAAAAATTTTAATCGACGGAATCGAGAGCAAACTTATCCCGCTGGATGTGCTCCGCTCCGCGATCGGATTTGTGCCTCAGGATACTTTCCTTTTCTCGGACACCATAGCGGAGAATATACGTTACGGCGTCGATCACGGGTCTCACGAATTGACCTTCTCCGCCGCCGAAATATCGCAGATAGCCAAGGATCTTCCTGAATTTCCGCTCGGCTACGAAACAACCATCGGTGAGAGGGGCATCACACTTTCCGGAGGACAAAAGCAGCGAACGAGCATTGCGCGGGCTATTATGCGGCAGCCGAGAATATTGATTCTGGATGACGCCCTCTCTGCGGTCGATACATATACGGAAGAACAAATACTCGGCCGCCTGCGGGATTTTATGAAAGGCCGCACGAGCATTATCATAAGTCACAGGATATCGACTGTCAAGGATGCCGATCTTATCGTGGTTCTTGAAGACGGAGAAATTGTCGAGCGCGGAACGCATGACGAACTTGTGAAACTCGACGGGATCTACGCAGATATAAATAAAAAGCAATTGCTGGAGCATGAACTCGAAACCATAGAATAGTTCATTAGTTCGTAGTTCGTGGTTCGTAGTTCGTGGTTCTTAGTTTACGGTTTACGGTTTACGGTTTACAGTTTTCATTTCACAGTTCACAGTTTTTTATGGAAGAAGAAGTATTAGGCAAAGCATACGATGCGCGGCTGATGAAGCGGCTCATCAAGTATCTCAGACCCTACCGCTGGCAGGTGGCTCTGGGCATTCTCCTTAGTCTTTTGGTCAGCGCTCTGGAAGCGGTACGTCCGTATTTTACTAAAATCGCGGTCGATACGAATATAGCGCACGGGGACAAGCATGGACTTTTAATGACGGCGCTGCTTTTTCTTACAGTGATACTTGTACGGGGGGTCATTCAATATTTCAACGCGTACCTGACACAATGGATCGGACAAAAAACCATATTCGACCTGCGCATGGGGATCTACCGGCACCTGCAGAACCTTTCGCTGAAGTTCTACGATCGTAATCCCATTGGCCGGCTCATCACGCGCGTTACGAACGACGTTGAAGTTTTAAACGAAATGTTTTCCTCCGGCATCGTAATGGTCTTCAGCGATGTTTTTACGATCATCGGGATTTTTTATTTCATGTTCACGATGAACTGGATGCTTTCGCTCGTTACCTTGAGCGTCCTTCCCTTTTTATTTTACGGCACGTTCCTGTTCCGTAAAAAAGCGCGGGAAGCGTACCGCGACGTCCGCCGTCAGATAGCCCGCATCAACACTTTCATGCAGGAACATATCACCGGCATGCTCGTGGATCAGCTTTTCAACCGGGAACAGAAATCCTTCGATAAATTTTCCGAAATCAATGCTGCACACCGCGATGCGAACATCCGTTCGATTTTTTATTACGCAGTTTTCTATCCGGGAGTGGACATTATAGGCGCCGTTGCAGTAGGACTCATCATCTGGTATGCCGGTGCTCACGCCCTGCACGGTGGTGTCACAGTCGGCACGGTCATAGCTTTTGTCCAGTTCAATGAAATGTTCTGGCGTCCCATCCGCGATCTGTCCGAGAAATATAATATCCTCCAGACCGCCATGGCCTCTTCAGAACGAATTTTCCAGCTTTTAGACGATACCACGCTGCTGCCGGTCCACCCAAATCCGGTTCCGCTCGGTCAAGTTCGCGGTGATATCGAATTCAAGAATGTCTGGTTTGCTTACAACCCGCCTTCCGACGGTATGAAGGCTCCTGAATGGATTTTAAAGAACGTTTCATTTTCCATCAAGCAGGGAGAAACGGTCGCCATTGTGGGTCACACCGGAGCCGGAAAAACCACTATTATCAGTCTCCTGAGCAGGTTTTACGACATACAGAAAGGTGAAATTTTAATCGACGGGATTAACATTCAGCATGTTGCTCCCGCCGATCTCCGCAAACATATCGGAGTGGTGCTGCAGGATGTTTTTCTTTTTTCCGGCGATATCAAAAACAACATCAGCCTCGGAAACGAACAAATTCCATTGGAACGCATCAAAGCGGCTGCACGCATGGTCGGAGCAAATAAGTTTATAGAAGAGCTGAACGGCGGCTATGACGGCATTGTCAGAGAGCGCGGCGCAACTCTCTCCGGAGGGCAGAAACAGCTGCTCTCGTTCGCCCGTGCTCTGGCATATAACCCGCGCATACTCGTTCTGGATGAAGCCACATCGAGCGTGGATACGGAAACCGAACTGCTGGTACAAAAAGCTATTCGGAATCTGCTCAAAGGGCGAACGTCCATCGTCATCGCGCACCGGCTTTCTACGATACAGAAAGCGGACAAGATTCTTGTCATGCATAAGGGAGAGATCCGGGAAATGGGCACGCACCAGCAGCTTTTAATGCTCAACGGCATCTACCGAAAACTATACGAGCTTCAATATAAAGATCAGGAAGTGCGGCCGAAGAAACGGACGTCATCATCATGAAATCCGACATCCTCATAGCGGAAACGACATTCGTCGTTGTTGACGTCGAGACCACAGGACTTAGTCCGACTACAGACCGCATGACAGAAATCGCCATGATGAAAGTGCGGGACAACATTTTGGTCGACGAGTTTTCCACGCTTATCAATCCATTGGTGCCCATTCCATCTGAAATAACAACACTCACCGGTATCGACAATCTCATGGTGCTTGATGCCCCGCCTGCACGCGAGGTTGTTCCGCATATCGCACAATTTTTACAGGATTCAATATTCGTTGCGCACAATGCGCAGTTCGATTGGGGATTTGTTTCAGAAACCGCAGCACGGGAGAGACAATTAGAATTGATGAACGATCAGCTTTGCACGGTTAAATTGAGCAGGCGGATACTTCCCCATCTTCGGAGTAAGTCGCTGGGACCGGTCACACAAGCATTAGGCATTAAAATCCCGGAACGCCACCGCGCTTCCGGCGACGCCTATGCAACGGCTTTAGTGCTCATCAAATATCTTTCCTATGTCCAGCAGCGTCATGATGTTTATACGATCGGGGATTTGTTGAAATTTCAGAATGGGTAGGGTTGGCAAACAGTAAATGATGAATGGAAAACGGAAAGAGAATCTATCCGCCTTTTTTGCCTTCATTCATTTTGATCCGATGATCACTCACGGCCTAATGAGAGATTGCCATATTTATACTACTTTTGCGTTTTCTTAAACGATTCCTCGGAAATATCCTGTTCGTCATCTCTCGAATAACCCGGACAAAGTTTTATGTTGTTAAGGAGCATGGTATCCCTCCTTCAATATCCTTTGTATTGTCCTTATCCAGCCCGCGTGTTATAAGCACCACACCGTATTCTTTTACGATTTCTATCCGCGTAGAATCGAGATCATACGCCTTCCGGCATTCATCGACGGCTTTATCGAGATCCCCGCTGATTCCAAAGAGCCATTTGAGCAGGAAAAAAGTCGGGCATAAGCGGTAATACACTCCGAGCGCCAAGCAGCTGGATGCTTGAAGATTTTCGCCGTTCGGCGTTACATAGTCGGATTTCCGGTCCACTGCAACAAGCCAGTCTTTCTCGATCTGCTTTGCAGTAAAAAGCTGCGACAATATTCCTTTTGTTGTGGACATTCTTGCATTAGCCAGTCCGCGCATAAAATAGCATTCTCCTTTGTCAGGAGCGCATTTAATTCCTTCCTCTGCAATCTTTATCATCTTCGTATAAAGTTCTATCTTTTTATCCTTATCTTCGGACTTGTGAACGTCAAGCCGTTCTGCTATTTCATAACAATCGAGGCACATCATCGCTCGAATCAGAAAATCGTCCGGTTTATAGCCCAGCGCCGATTCGCAGCTTTTTAATGATGCCTCAAATTCGAACTTACCAAGATGCTCATCCGCTTCTTTGAAGTACAGCTTATATTGATCTTCGTTGGACGGCTCCGCCGGAGTCGCGCTTTGACTTATGAGATGCGAGGATGAAAAAAGAGTCATCGCTGTCAGTATGAGAGAGATAGAAAATGATTTCTTAAACTTAAGTTTCATCAGGAATCCTTTTTGCCTTTGATTGTTGGAACCTTTCTAACGATTCGCCATTGACTGTCTGCCGCTGTCAATCCAGTTCAATACCCTGAATCTATGTTTTTAAAATGTAGCCAAAGCTCCTATCGTTTGCAATATTTTATTTTTACTCCATAGATGATCCCTCAGATTATACTGATTGAGCACAGATGGTCGATTGCCCAGATTAATTGCAAATGATGATCTAAGAAATGCGACATTATCAGATGCCGAATATCGGCGTAAATCCGGGCAAGGCGTTGCTATATAATATTAATAGAATAAATCCCCGATGCCCTGCCGGACACCGGGGATGAGGAGGAGAAATGAATGCAAGCGAATAATCGATTGCACAGATTACACAGATTTTACGCAGATGATGGATTTCATCATGACACAGATGACGGATGATAAAGGGATAAAAGTTCTTTGTGCGCTGTTCAAGGTTCAATGTTATGAGTTCCACCTCTCATAATTATGAACTACAAACTAAGAACTACGTTTTTTGATTACAAATTCTTCTCGCGTGAAAAACCGAATACACCTTTTCCAGTTTTCGTAGAGAATTCGCCAACAAGCTGGTTGGAGATCAGTTTTCCTTCAAAAGAGAGCACTTCGTTATTTTTAACAACTTCGAAATGGACCGAAGCTGCTTCGATGATGATGAAAGACAACTTGAGATTATAGATGTTTTCCTGGGGAAAATCCATTGTTCCGACAAGTTCATCGTTTTCCATCCAAAAATGTGTCCGCACCTGAACCGTCCCCGCGGTTCCCTGAAATTCTCCCACCCATTTTCCTTGCAACATTGCGACATTATCCGCCGCGAATGCAGTCATTGCTGATAAAAGAAAAACAAGTCCGGATATAGTAAGCGCCTTTTTCATATCGTCCGTCCTTTCTTTATGATTCATATTATAGTTTACGAAAGGCGGAGGAAGAAGTTACACTATGATTGTGCAATTGATTGCACAGATTGGGGGCAGATAATTGATTGAGAAATGTTGGATCCCGTTAACACGGGAGAACATTCTCAGGCCCGCCTGCGTGTCTGCGTCAGCAGTCGGGCAGGCCCACGGATGCGCGCAGATTGATAGATTTCGGAGATGTCGCGGATTTGACGCAGATGGTCATTTTATAATTGTAACCGTTGTCGCAACTTCTACATTCCCTTTTATCATCGCCCACACGGGACAATAGGTCTGTTCGGAAAGTTCAAGTGCTTTTCCTACATCGGCATCGTTTGCATCAGAAGATGCGATGGTAAAATCCAGACTAATCGTTTGGAACGAAGTGGGATGCTGTTCGCGGCGGATTCCTTTTGCCTGCACCGTACAGCCCGTTACCGTCTTTCTCATTTTTCTTAGCAGCGTCACAATGGATGTTGCCGCGCAATTGGCGAAGCTGATGAGCAGCAATTCAAGTGAAGTATAACCCTGCCCATCGCCAAGGGGCTGAGTGTAATCCATTGTGATCGGCGTATTGGATCTTGCCGTTCCGGTGAATTGTACTTTCAGATTTGCAGACTTTATTGTAACCTCCAACGGCTCCGCCATTTTGCTTCCCTTTTGAATATTTCTATTTTCGATGATATTTAAAGACTAATGGAAAGACGAGAATCATGATGATAATGATATTCACGACAAAATACATGAGATCATACGAACCGAGATTAAAAAACCTAACGACAAAATGACTCGGATAATAGGCATAATAATAAATATCACGTATGAACATCTGCGTCGGGAACAATTTCCGTATAAGCCAGAGACAGAATTCTACAATGATTGCAATAGCCAACGACCTTTCAAATACTCTCATAATCCGTTTCATAAGAACTTTCACTCCTTCATGTATGCAAAACTCTAACACACTCTTTCTTCTGAGACCACGAACACTCTCCCGACGTTACCGCCGTCGGCTGAAAATGAAATTATTATTCCACTCGTTCTACGTTGATGGTATCGGTCAACCCGCGTGCCATCAGGGGAATACCGATCGTAAAGATGATATAATCTCCGCTTTTCAGATATCCTTCCTGCTTGAGCTTTTCCTTTATGCGATGCAAAATAGCATCGGCATTGCCGATGTAATCGGTCAGAACAATGCCACGAACTCCCCATACCAGATTGAGCCTCCGAAGAACGTGCTCTTCTCCCGTTACGGCGATAATACGCGCAAAAGGACGGAACCTGCTGAGACGCCATGCCGTACCTCCGGAATGCGTTATTGGAATGATGGCGGACGCATTTACTTTCTCCGCCAGAACGCATGCGGATTGTGCCACCGCATCGAGAATCGGATCGTCGCAAACGAACGATCTTTTTTCAATAATCTCCTTTTGCGGAATCTGCTGCTCTGTGCGCAAAATAATATTATTCATCGTTTTGACCGTCTCGATCGGATATTTTCCCACCGAGGTCTCGGCGCTCAGCATGACCGCATCCGCACCATCTAAGACTGCATTCGCTACATCGCTCGCTTCCGCGCGGGTGGGACGCGGGTTTTCAATCATCGATTCCAGCATCTGTGTCGCTATAATGACCGGTTTGCCTGCTTCATTACATTTACGCACAATCATTTTCTGCAAGACCGGAACTTCCTCCGGCGACATTTCCACCCCCAGATCTCCGCGAGCGACCATAACAGCATCCGATTCTTTGATTATATCGTCGATCGCTAAAATTGCATCCGCCATTTCGATCTTTGCGATGATCGGCACAAAATGCTTCATTTGCAGGCGGATATGCTCACGCAGCGAACGAATATCATTTGCAGAACGCACAAAAGAAAGCGCAATGTAATCGATGTCGTTCTTTAATCCGAATTCCAGATCGTCAAGATCCTTTTCCGTCAGCGACGGCGTGCTCAGCTTTACACCGGGCAGGTTCATACCCTTATGTTCCCCGAGAATTCCGCCGGTTTCCACCGTGCACATAACTTCCGTCTTTGCTGTCGAGACAACCCTGACACACAGGTTGCCGTCATCCAGAAAAATGCTGTCTCCCGGTTTTACATCTTCCGGCAGCTCTTTATATGCGGTTGTGACACGATGCTCATCGCCGTCGATTTCTTCCGTTGTAAATACGATCGTTGCCCCCTTTTTCAATTCCACTTTCTTGTTCTTCAGTCTTCCGGTGCGAATTTTCGGCCCGCACAAATCCTGTAAAATAGCAACATGCTCCCCTGTCTGTTTGCATGCCTGTCGAATATTAATCATGGCAGTCAAGTGGTCGTCATGCGAACCGTGAGAAAAATTCAGCCGGGCAACATCCATTCCCGCTCCGATCAACCCGGCGAGTTGTTCGACCGATTGTGTTGCAGGTCCGATGGTACAGACAATTTTTGTCCTGCCGTTGACTATCGTATTGGTCATTTTTGACTCCGAGAAGTTTTCATTATTTCAGCAAGCTGCGGCAGAATTTCTCCCGCTTTGCCGATCAGCGATTCGTCGACTAAATGAGATATTTCGGTTCTTTCCAAATTGATTTCCACAACGTAGGCACCGCAGTCCCGCGCCTTCAACGGCAAGCCTGCGGCGGGATAGACAACGGCAGACGTGCCGATCGACAGGAAGAGGCTGCATCGAGCCGCTGCACTCATGGACTCTTCCAGCACGTCCTGCGGAAGCATTTCCCCGAACCATACGACATCCGGACGAATAACGCCTCCGCAATCGCCACAATGCGGAATTCTCTGTTCCCTGGTTACAACCACATCGGGCACAAATTTTCCGCATGTGACGCAGTAGCTGCGCTCGATATTCCCATGCAATTCCAGGACGCGTTTGCTGCCGGCACGGGTATGCAGGTTGTCGATGTTTTGCGTAGTGAGCGTAAAATCCTTGACCATCTGTTCCATAGCTGCAAGCGCATAATGCGCCGCATTCGGCTTTACTTCCTGAATAATTTGTTTTCGATGATTATACCATTCCCATACGATATCCGGATTACGCAGGAACGCATCGAAGTTTGCCAGTTCTTCCGGTTTCAGCTTCGACCATAACCCGTCCGTTCCACGGAATGTTGCGACACCGCTTTCAGCCGAAATACCTGCACCTGTTAAAACACAAATCGAATCGGCAGTTTTCAGAAGGGATTCGAATTTTCCCGATATCATCATTCTGCAGGCCTTAATCGTAAAACATCGGAACAAGCCGCTTCGATTTTTTCTTTCTCCATCGGACGGTCTCGATAAGCTCCGTTGAGCCAAAGCATAATCTGGTCTTTATAATGTTTATAAAACAAATTTCCGGATTGGCCCGGAGGAAGAACAACGCGTGTATCGTTGACATCTGCGAGGTTCATGATCTGACGCATGGAAGGACCCACGCGGCTTACGAACGGCTGTGAAAGAAAATACTGACCGACGCTGACGGTTGCATGCGTGCCGCCGACTGCATACGGCCCGACATTAAAGAGCCTTCCCAGCAGAGGCTGAACTCCGAAGACATGAGCGAACGTCACCGTATGAACTCTTCCCCACTGCCATTCTTTCGGTTCTCCTCCCAGCCGGCTCTGCAAATCCGCCACAGCTTCGGTTAGACTTTTACGAATGATCATATCTTTTGTTTCCACTTCCGGTGTACGGCTGTCATCGAACCATGGGGAATTCGGCTCTTTCAGGAGTCTTGTGATGACCGTCAAGGGAGTGCTGGCAAGCGTATCATACAGCGCAAAAAGCTGCTCACCCATTTTATCCGCAAACGTGTTGCGAATGATACGATCCATCGTCGCCTGAAATATTGTTGTTGCGACATCTTCTTTTCGTGTCTCATCGTTCCAGTTGCGGAGATACTCCAGAGCCGTTTTGACATTCGCATTGCCGACCGCCGTGCTGTCGAACGCATGGAGCAGAATCGGCACGATTTCCCGCGCCTGCAGCGACAATACGTCGCATTGCAATTTTTCAAAATCTTTAACCGAAAAACGCGGTTGCTCCCGGAGCACTTCATTCAGCCGCATGGAACGCCAGGGGGGTTCCCAGTTATTCGAAATATAATACGGATAGGAATCATTAACGATTTTATTATTAGCCGTTGCGATAAATCCCTGCGGCGGGTTGACACAATGAGGCATCTGCTGGAACGGTACGAATCCTTTCCAGTCGTTCTCCCCGCTCGTTCCGTCTGCCGGCAGCGTTGCGTTCTGCATGCTGCGGATCGGCAATTTCCCGCCCGTATAATATCCGATCGTATCCTGGTCGTCGCCATAAACGAAATTTTGAGCCGGTACAGCGTACGTTTTCAACGCCTCCGTAAATTCCGTCCAATTGTTCGCACGGTTAATACGATAGAACGTGCCCGCTTCGTTCGAGACCTCGTAGCCGGTCCAGCACATGGAGATAAGCGAACCGGCAAATGCCGCACCCGGTTCCATTTTATTGACAATCGGACCATGATGCGTTTTAAAGACGGAAAAAAATATGGCGGAACCACCCTTGACGAAGATCGTATCGATATCCTCGGTTACCGGCTGCCAGCTGCCGTTGAACATGTATTTGGCAGGACGCTGAATGGAATCGACTTGTTCGATATAAAAATCTTCATCATCCATCATTGCATTTGTTATTCCCCATGCGATATGCTTGTTTCTTCCCGCAACGACAAACGGCACCCCGGGAATCGACATGCCGGCAACATCCTGTTCCGGAGATACGATATGGAGTTCATACCACCGGGCAGGTGCCATGAGAACTAAATGAGGATCGTTGGCAACGATCGGCTTACCTGTTTCGGACTTTGCACCGGAAACGACCCATGCATTGCTTCCGGACTGCATGCCGTCAATGCCAAGAATCGATTGTGCCTCATGATCCGCGTCGAAGAACGGCTTGAGGTTTGCTGCGATATCTTTCCCTTTCATTCCTTCCGGAATGATGAGCGGCGCATCCGCGGGCCACCACGGAAAAACCTCTTTCGCCTTTTCCTCTCCTAATCGCGCAACGAGCGCAGCAAGCAGCAGATCGTTCCAGCGGGAAAAATTCATCTCCCACGCCATGAGCCGGCTGATCAGGAGCGAATGTTCAATTGTCCATGGTTCTGGTTCAAACGAGAGCATATCAAATTCCAGCGGATATTTTCCGGTGTGGGAGGCAATGAACTGATTGACGCCGTCTGCATATGCCTGGAGTGCGTCGCGCGTGGGCTGATCCAGGTTCGCCGCAATTTTTTGCACCTGATGATAAAGTCCGAGCGTTCTGAACATTTTATCGACCGAAACTGCGGGCCGGCCGAGAATTTCCGAAAGACGTCCCAACCCGACCCGCCGTTCAAGCTCCATCTGCCAGAGACGTTCCTGAGCATGGACATAGCCGACTGCCATATATGCGTCATGATCCGAATCCGCAAAAATATGCGGAACGCCGTACTCGTCCCTATAGATGGTCACTTCCGCGGTCAAACCGTGAATTTTCTCTTTCCCGTCGACCTTGGGAAACGATTTCGCTACCAGATAATAGCCTAATAAAACAACTGCGATCAACACAGCAGCGGCAACTATAGAGAGGCCTATAATAAGTCGAGCATAATTTCGCATCTTTCACCCCAAAAAAAATCCGCCCCGATTTTTATCGGGACGGATTTAATTTACGCAAACTTATAAGCGCTTGCAAGAATTATTAGAATTTGTAGCTCAACGAGACGTTCACGATGCTTGTATTGATATTTTCATTTGCTGCGAGACCCGGAACACTGAAGAGATCTTCGGCATTCAGCTGGCTCTTTTGATAACCCAGAGCACAAGAGACATTAATCCATGTATTTTTATCGACCTTTAATCCGGCGCCTGCGGTATAGTAGTATTGATCATAATTGTGCGTATTTGCATCGGCTGCATACGGTGACGGTTTCCACGCTATGCCGGCGCGGAGTTTAAGACCAATATCAAAGAGAGTGGCTTCCGCACCGCCGCGAAGATTGGTTGTTGCACGGAAGAGAGTCGCTGCTCTTTGATTTTCCAGCTGCAAACTTGCGTCTACCACTGGATCATCCGATTTCATCGAGACTTGCGTCCAATCCGTATGTTCGACATCTCCTGCAATCATTAGCCATGGTAAAGGATATACGGAAACGCCGCCGCTGATTACCCAGGGTGTCGTGACACGATAGGAATAACTTATCGCCGAAACGACTGAATATTCATCTCCCGCCGGATCGACTTCCGTCGGATAGAATTTACTTCCATACATCTGCGAATAATCTTCAGATATATCATAGAGTGTTGCTGTTCGAAGACTAATTCCAACGCTAAATATATCTTCCTTGAAGAGCAGCCCGAACAACGCATTGATCCCGCTTAAATTGTCGGTGTACATTTGTTCATAATTGAACTGGCTGACATCTGCCGGAAAGACCGTGTAGTTGTTCCTCGTATCGTTTTCCGTATAGAGACAATCGTATGTATAGCTTCCGGAAGCGAAGTTCAGCGATACGCCCGCAAACAAATTCGGCGATACTTCCATGGAGCCGCCGAACGACCAATGATTCATCCCGCCCTTTTCAGAAACAACCGCATTTTGCTGAAGGTTTTTATTGTTTAAGAAAGAATGTCCAAGTGTATCGCTTAAATACAAATCCTTAAGAATGTCGACATCAATAGACTGCGTTAAAGAATTGCCGATATTGAAACCTCCGAATTGCGCGGATCCGTCATAGTTGGCAACGTGTCCGTATCCAAATGCCAGAGTAAAACTTCCCCGTTGTGTTGCAATCGGGTAAACCAATCCGATGTTATCAATACTCAACGAATTGCTCGATGAAGAAATTTTGCTGTTATCAAATGAAACGTCATTATTAGCGGAAAAATTCGAAAGGCCCATGGAAAAATCGAATTCATGCTGCTGTCCGAGTCCCGCAGGATTTGAAAAAAGTGCGGAAAAGTCGCTGGCAATACCAACCGACGTTCCGGCAAGACTTTGAGTTTGCGCGCCCACACCGATGCCTGTTTGCGAATAACGCAAAGCATCTTGGGCAATCTGCGCATAAAGTCCCATGGACGAAATGATCGTTAATCCAAGTATTCCTCGAAAAACCAATCTCCAATTCATAATCTGCTCCATAACAATTGAAAAATTATCCATTCATATTGAATGCAATCAACGTCCGCGTCCACCGCCACTGCGTCCACCGCCACTGCGTCCGCCACCCCCGCCTGATGAACGGGAATAACCCGACGAAGAGCTGCGCGAGGAAACCCTTTGTCCTCCGGATCGAATGGAATTCGATTGCGAACGATATCGGGATGAATTCATAGACGCATTCCGCCGGTTGGCGTTTTGTCGAGAGTATCCCATGCGATAACTTCGCGTGCTGGAGTTTACTTGATTTTTATATTGCGGCTGACGAACTGATGGACTGTACTGCCTGGCAGATGTTGTCACATTCGTTGCAGCACTATTTCTTGAAACCGCGTTTGCAGTTCTCCCTGCCGATAAATTACCTGCTGCGGATGTTGAAACAGATCTGCGCATTGAAGACACATTATATCTGCTTCCAAAACTGCGTGCCATAATCCCATTGCGTCCCGGTCCAAAATTTCGGTCTCTGCCTCCGGCAAAATATCCATGATATCCATGGTATCCATGCCCATATCCGTAGCCATAATGACCGTACCAACCAAATCCAAAATAGAATGGCGAGTACCACGCCGGTCCCCACCAGGGAGAATAGAAACCTGAATCGCACCACCCGTCTCCATACATTACTTCTCCGGACGGAGTATATGCATATCCGTCATACCAGGACGAATTCCAACGCGGATAATAATAATACCAGCTTGAATAATCAGGCTGATCTTCTTCGTCATATCCGCTCGTATCGGCAACAGCAGCCGTATCAGCCACTTGCTCAGTCGCAACAGATTGTTCCGTATAAGACGGTTGTTCAAATCGATCGGCAGTCAGTTGAGTATAACAGCCGGAAAAAAGGAATGATACCGACAATACACCAACCGATATCGCGCTTAAAGTTAAGATTTTTTTCATATCAGTATCCTTTATCTTGTTCTCTGGTGTATATAAGCAAATTCTTTGCCAAAAATTGTAAGACAAAACATCATAAATTGACTCGTTTTGAAGGTTTTTCGACCTCAATAAAACCAAATTTTATGTTATTGTCTGCTAAACTGGTCGTTTCTGTCTCATTTTTTGAACATTAAAAGCTGCCGATATAATCGATTTGCAGCGTCCTATTGCCAATATCGACATTATCCTGATTCCGCGTGACATCCTTTAAGTTGACTCCGACCGTAGCTCCTTTACCCCAGGCCCATCGCAGGCCGAAATTCAGATAACCGTTGCCTTTTCCAAGAGCCTGATTCTTGTTATCATTGGCGGCAAAATCATATTCAAGCATAATCGAAATATCTTTCCCAGCAGATTTTTCCACTCCGACGAACATATCCATATTGGAATCGCCGTCCGTCTGTTCCAGCGAACGATTAATCCCGCCATGAATGCTTAAGTTTCCAAGAATAGCATAATTCTTACTCGCAACGGCATACATACCCGAGGATTTGATAGTATATCGCTGAAGCGAGTCGGCTTTGAGATAAGGCCCTTTCCCCTGAGAATCAAATCCGATCGCTATAGCCGGCATAGCTGCACTTTCATTGAAGATGCGCAGTTTTGCCTGGACACCCGGAAAAGGATCCATGGCGATTTTATTGTGACCTAAAATATCCGTTCCTCCGTATGAAATTCCGAACGAAAATGGATCGAAAATTCCAACGGCAAGATTCATGAGCACACCGCCCTGTTCATAAAATTCCGACGAAACCGAATAGCTTCCCCGCTTGAGCAATCCGGCGGTCGGCTTGTCTATAAGCATAGTCGGTTCGCTGTTTGCGTCTTCGCCGGCATAACTTTGTGCCAGCAGCGCCGCCGGCAATATTTGAAGAAGCGACAATGCAAGACAAATGGCCAGATTTTTTTTCACGTTGCTCTCCTTAGTATTCTTTTTCTTTATTCATCATCCCCGAACACGTGCCGGACATCTTTATTCAATTCATTTTGCGTTTTTGCGGGTTGTTCCGGCTGCGGTGCAGATGTCTCTGTATTTTGAATATCCTTTTTTATAACGCGGTATCCTTCTTCAAATGGCAGGTTCTCTGCATCTGCAGAAGCCCGCAGAACGGATGGCGTGAACGGAATAACTTCTGCAGTCTTCGACCGAGCGGGCTGCTTCGCCGTAAGAGACAGCAGCTTCTGAAAAAGCTTTTTTTCTTCATGGATCAGATCTTCTTCCGAGTACGTCAGAATGTTTTTTTCACGGACATAAAACTCGCCCCCGATCATGACATCGAGTACATCCTGTCCCGATAATTCATCCAGCAAAACATTCAGTGTCCGTTCTTCACCTTCCTGATTGAGGAATGGCTGAAATTTCAGTCCTGTTGCGGAGCAGAAAACCAGATCGGCTTTTTTCCCGGGATCCAGGGCGCCGATTTCGGATTCTTTTTTCAACGTCCTCGCCGCCCGGGATGTATGCAAGGCAAGAAGTTCGAATGATGTATCGGGTTCCATGCCGAGCAATCCTTGAATCTGAGCATATGAACGCATTGTGGCAAATGTATCTATCGCCCCCCAATCGGAAGTAAGGGCTAAAGAAACTCCCTGTTTTTGTATATCGGTATACGGCGGAAGCGCAAATCCTTTTTTCACCAGCGAGAGCGGGCATGAAATAAGCGGCATATTGTTCTTTGCCAGAATCTCAATATCTCCCGGTTCAAAGCAGTTCATATTCACAAGCTGAAGCGAATATTCAAAAAGATGAAAATCGTCGCACATTTTTACCGGACTCTTATTGAAGTTTTTTTTCAAAAGATCTGCAGCACGCTGTGTTTCTCCCAATCGGACAATCAGCGGCCAGTGATATTCGTTTGCCACACGGACCATCGACTGCAAATTATAGAGCGTCAGTTCATCCTCATCCGGTGTTACTACTGCGAATTGAATGGAAGCGCTTTTCAGCGAATGTGCCGCTTCAATTTGATCTCCATTGTGTACGCCTATCGTTCCCCGTATTTCCGTCTGCCGCAGCGCTTCGAACGATGCACGCAGCGAGACATCCAGATAATCCATGCCGAATTCGCACATCGTTGTGATACCGGATTTCAACGCAGAAAAATACGCGATGCGGTACATGGAAAGCAATTCTTCATAGGTTGCTTTGGACTGCAGATATTGGAATGCCGCCCGTATAGATGCCGTTTTTCCCCATCGTGCGGCAGGCTGTGCCGCCGTCAGAAAGCGGAGAATGAACGATTCCCCCCGGTAATGCGCATTGATAAATCCCGGAAAAATAATTTTCCCTGCCGCATCGATTACTTCCGCATTTGCAAATTGCGCCTTCAGCGCATCGGCACGCCTGCCGATTTCTAGTATACGATCTCCCTGAACAATAATAGTCATGCAGCCGATTTGATTCTTTGTGTTTCCCGAAACGACAAAACCGTTTTCTATAATCTTGACCAAACCGCTTTACTCCTTCTTAAGAATCGATTTTCCGCCAGATGGTTCCATCTTTCTTATCTTCCAACCGAATACCTGCCGCTTCCAGTTCCGTTCGGATGAAATCCGCCGCCCACCATGCTTTCTCCGATTTTGCTTTTTGTCTTGTTTGAACAAGGATATCGATCAATTTTGCCTCATCGTTTTCATCCCGCGCAGTGCTGCTGAGATCGTTTGTCACAATACCGAGAATCATTCCGCCAAGTTCCGAGAACAATGCATTAAGTGCAAGAAGCGTTTCCATCCCCGGCATGGATTCTGCGTGGAGCAGCTGATTTGCTTCCCGCGCAAGATCGAAAATAACTGCAACTGCCTGCGGCGTGTTGAAATCGTCGCTCATCGCCTCAAGGAATCGATTTTTATATGCGGAGAAATCAATCGCTGGCTGCCCCGCATGCTGATCTTGATCTGTTTTCTTTATCGTCTCACGCACATTGCGTATGGTATTGAATAGTTTTTCCAATCCTATTTTCGCTCCCAGCAGGGAGTCATCGCTTAAATCCAGCGTACTCCGGTAGTGGCTTTGAAGTATCAAAAACCGCACTACAACAGGATCGAATTTCTTAAATGCATCTTTCAAGGTTATAAAGTTGCCGAGCGACTTTGACATTTTCCGGCCGTTCACAGTCACCAGATTGTTATGAATCCAGTATTTGACAAACGGCTTGCCCGTTGCCGCTTCACTTTGCGCGATTTCGCACTCGTGATGGGGAAACTGGTTATCCATTCCACCGCCGTGAATATCGAAACTTTCTCCCAGGTATTTCATCGACATTGCCGAGCATTCGATATGCCACCCGGGAAATCCTTCTCCCCACGGGCTCGGCCATCGCATAATATGACCGCCTTCCGCTTTTTTCCAGAGAGCGAAATCCGCCGAATGCCGCTTTTCCGACCGCGTCCCGACACGCGTTCCTTCCAGCGACTCATCGAGCGTCCTTCCGGAAAGTTTCCCATACGATGGAAATTTTGTGACATCGAAATATACCGACCCGCCCGTCTCGTAGGCAAATCCGTTTTTGACCAGTTTCCGGATAATCTCGATCTGCTCGATAATATGCCCCGATGCGCGGGGAGAAATATCCGGCCGCAGCACGTTCAGCGCATCCATATCTTCAAAATAGCTGCGTGTCATCAATTCGGCAATTTGCATCGGATGAACGCGATCGATGCGCGCCTGTTTCACTAATTTGTCTTCACCTTCATCCGCATCGTCGGTCAAATGACCGACATCCGTAATGTTTTGAATATACAGCACCTTATAGCCGCAGTAACGCAGATACCGTACCATCACGTCAAAAGAGACATAGCTTTTTGCATGTCCGATATGCGAATTTCCGTATACTGTCGGCCCGCAAACGTACATTCCCACATGCCCTTGATTCAGCGGAACAAACTCCTCTTTTTGCCGGGTCAGCGTATTGTAAATTTGTATTGTCATATTTTTCGATCTTCCGCCTTCCGCAAACCGAATTGTCCTCTTATTCTTTTCCTATTAATTCCCGTGCACCGTGCATACCTGCTTCGGTTACTTCTTCTCCGCTCAACAGGCGGGCTACTTCCCGCACGCGCTCGTCGTCGTTCAATTTTCGTATATTTGAGGTCGTTCGCTGTTTCGATTCTCTCTTCTCAACTATATAGTGACAATCGGCAAAGCCGGCGATCTGCGGCAGATGTGTAATCGAAATGACCTGATGAAATTGAGAAAGGCTCTTCAGGCTTTTTCCGACAGCCTGCGCGATTCTTCCGCTTATGCCGACATCGATTTCATCGAACACAAGCAGCGGGAGCCGGTCAGCCTTGGAAAGAATCGTTTTCAATGCAAGCATGATGCGCGATATTTCACCTCCCGATGCCACGCGTACCAGCGGTTTGAGATCTTCGCCGATATTGGCCGACATGTAAAATTCCACACGATCAATGCCGTCGGGAAAAGCAGCGTACGATTCACGCCCGAACCTGACGTAGGCAAAATTTTGTGCGCCGTCCGTATTCAGCAATACGGTATTCTCGATCCTGACATCGAATTGTGCGCCGGCAATGCCCAATTTGCCCAGCTCTGCGCATACGGCTTTGCCGATTTTCGGGACCAGTTCTCTTCGTTTTGCCGAAAGGCGCTGTGCGGCAGAGGAACAGAGCGTGCGCTCTTCTTCGATGCGGGTCGACAGCTTGAGAATTTCCGATTCAAAATTTTCCGCCATAGCAAATTCCACACCGATTTTTTCGCGATGCCGGATGACAAGTTCCAGGGAACCGCCGTATTTTTTCTTCAACAGCGTCATCCGGCCGAGCCGTTCCCGGATTTGTTCCAGGCGCTCAGGGTTAAACTCTATTTTTGCATTATAGCTTTGAATGAACTTTGTCAATTCACCGATAATCGCCGCTGCGGAGGCGCATTCATTTTTAGCATCATTGAACGATTGATCGATTTCCGCCAGATCTTCCATCTGGTTCCGGGCTTTGACAAGCGAGTCGTAAACAGCCTGATCCCCCTCGTACAGCATCTGGTACAGATTCGAAGTCGCCTCAAAAAGTTTTTCGGAGTTTTCTAAAATGCGCAGTTCATTTTCCAGTTCCGCTTCTTCTCCCGCGTGCGGGTCGACGTCATCGATTTCTTTAATCTGAAAATCGTAGAGGCCGCGTTTTTCTTTCAGTTCATGTTCCTTTTGCAAAAGCGCCCGCATCTTTGAAAACAGTTCAGTCAGGTTTTCATAATGACTCCTGTACTCCCGGACCAGGCCTTCAAGCCCTCCGAACTCATCCAGCAGTGCACCATGCGTTTCCGTGCGCAGCAGGGATTGATGTTCATGCTGTCCGTGTAAATCGACAAGATGGTCTCCGATTTCCTTGAGCACCGCCAGCGGTACCGGCGTATCATTGATAAAACAGCGCGATTGTCCTTTCATGGAAATTTCTCTGCGCAGGATTAAATCGTCCTGGCGTTCGATCTCGTGCTGCACAAGCATTTTTTCTATTTGCACATTTCCGGTCATGCCGAAAGTCCCTTCGATCAGCGCTTTTTCACTTCCCTTCCGAACGACATCACTCTTCGTCCGGTCGCCGAGAATAAGGCTGAGGGCATCGATAATAATAGATTTGCCTGCACCGGTTTCGCCGGTGAGGATATTCAGGCCGCTTTCGAATTCAATTTCAACAAATTCGATCAGTGCAAAATTTTTAATAAGGAGCGTTTTAAGCATACTCGCAGGCGCAATTTACGCAAAAAAGATGGAATTTCAATGGAGTTTAAAAAGATGGCAGCCGGAGGCATAAAAATGTCTTCCCGCGCATGCGGGAATCAATTTGGAGAAGAGTAAATCATAAATGGTTAATAGTTAACAGCGGATTGTATGTCACTTTGACGATTAAGGAGCCGGGGGAAGATCGAAAAAGCGAATATCGGGTATATCGCCTATGACGCCGTGATAATATGCATAGCGAATAAATTCTTCGAGTGAAGCCTCTTCTTCCGTTCCGAAAGAATAAGAAAATGCATCGGCATAATCCCTGGCAGCCTGGATCGAAAGTCCGTTTTTTCGTGCATAATCTTCCGCTATTTTCCCTTTGAGCGCAGATCCCTGTTCTTGCGCCCGAAGGAGCGCACGCGATTCCGGCTCGGCCAATTCGCCTTCTCTGCCGACCCAAAAACCGTGAATATACGGCAAACCGGTCAGGTCCTTCCATTCATCCACCAAATCGATGCTGAAAGCATCATCGCGTTCTGCAAATGCAGGCAGCGAATCCGCCACTGCTAAAACCGCATCCACTTTATCGAATACGGAAAACGGGTCGGCGAGAAAAGGAATAAATTGCAGGTTGGAATGACCGGATGGAAGATTCCGGTATTTTTCTTCAAGAATTATTTTTGCCAGAACAATTTCCGAAGTAAAGCGAATATCGATTGCTATACGTTCGATGTTGCGCAGGTTTTTTTTTAGGACGATCTGCAGCGCTCCGGTCGGCTTCGTCGAGGAGACGCCGATCCCGGGCATAACACAGTATTCCGCCCCGTGCCGGGCGTAGTCGATAGGAGATAAAAAAGCGCCCCGAATTTCTTCAGAGCGCCTGTTGAATTTCACGGAATTTTCTGCCGGCGAATCGAAGACAAGCTCGAACGGCGAATCCGCAGCCTCCAAGCCGAAGAGGAGCGGTCTCACGGAGAGTAGATCCGGAACGGCAATCCTGGATTTCATTAACCGTTCGTTTTTTGCGCAACGGCCTTCGCCGTAAGTTCCCGGATATAATACAATTTTGCCCGGCGAACTTTGCCCTCTTTCACTTTTTCAATTTTAGCAATACGCGGCGAATGCAGGGGAAAAATACGCTCTACGCCGACGCCATCCGAAATTTTACGGACGGTGAACGTCGCATTTATTCCTGCGCCGTGACGGCTGATCACCATGCCTTGATATTCCTGAATACGTTCCTTGTCGCCTTCTTTCACCTTCACATGCACGCTGACCGTGTCGCCCGACTTGAAATCCGGCACGTCATTTTTCAACTGTGATGCTTCAACCAATTTGATCTTATCCATACTTCTTATACTCCAATGAAATCGTTTTTGTTTTTACTTTCTTTCCTCTTTTTCATTTCCTCTGTGTGCTGCACACGCTGTTCCATACGCCATCGATCGATCTCTGCATGATCTCCCGATAAGAGAACATCCGGAACTTTCAGAGACCTGAACTCTGCAGGTCTGGTATACTGCGGGCTGCCGAGCAGTCCGTCTTGAAACGAATCGGTCAGCGCCGATTCGCCGTCGTTCATAACGCCCGGGATCAATCGCACGATGGCATCCGTCAATACGGCAGCGGGCAGCTCCCCTCCGGTAAGGACATAATCGCCGATTGAAATTTCCCGTGTTGCCAGCGCCTGCCGGACACGATGATCGACGCCTTTATAATGTCCGCAGAGAAACATCAAGTTGTTCTTCAGCGATAATTCCGTTGCAATGTTTTGCGTCAGTGTCTCTCCGTCGGCGCTTAGAAAAACAACCTCGTTGTACTCGCGCTGGGTCTTCAGTGTTTCCACACATTCAAAGAACGGTTCGGGCCGCAGGATCATTCCGGCCCCGCCGCCGTACGGCGCATCGTCGATCGTTCGATGCTTATCATGCGCATATTCCCGCAAATCATGAACGAAAATTTCAACGAGACGTCTCTCCTGCGCCCTTTTCAGTATACTCTCCTGAAACGGGCTGTCGAGAAGCCGCGGCAAGCCGCTCACCACATCTATGCGCATCATTCGAGCAAACCTTCTATAACGTGAATCACGATGCGTTTGTGCGCTTCATCGATACTGCAAACAAACTCTTTGACCGCCGGGACTAAAATTTCTTTTTCACCCGATCGGACGACCCAGACATCGTTGGCCGGCAATTTCAGAACATCCGTAAGGGTTCCAATATTTGAACCATCCTCGCCTTCAACCGAACACCCGATCATCCGGTCTATAAAATGCCGGCCATTGCGGGGAAATTTCTTTTGATCTTCCGTGACATACACGAAATCATTCCTCAGCAATTCCGCTTCTTCCACTGAAGAAATGCCATCCAGAGCCGCAACAACATGCTGCGCCGAAATCCTGACATGAACGATGGGTCGTTCGACCGCTCGTTCCGCAGTTGCGCCGGTCATCACTGTTCGAAGATCAGAAAACCTATTCAAATCGTCCGTCAACGGAATGATTTTCAGTTCACCGCGAATGCCGACAGGCTTTGCAATTTTTCCGATTGCTATGAGTTCCATACATTCAGTCGAATCACAGCAAAGCCTCGCAGCGGCGTTTGCATCTTAACCGATAATATCCAGTACAACCCGTTTTTTCTCTTTTGCCGCAACCGCTCTCAGCAAGACTCGAATTGCCGAAGCTGTTTTTCCGCTCCGGCCGATGATCTTGCCGACATCCCCGTCGGCAACTTTGATCTTAAAGAACAATTTGCCGTCTCTTTCCTCGGACTCTATGCTGATTTTATCCGGTGCATCAACAAGATTTCTCGCAATATACTCTAAAAATTCTTTCATAGTTCCACCCCGCTGTTATCTTTGTCTGCGGCAGGATGTCGAGCATCTTTTTTCCAGAACTCAAAATCCCGTCCTTCAGACGTGGAAACCCGTTAAGGTCTTACGGCTGCCCTAACCATGATTTATTTATAAAGCAATTTTTTCGAGTTTTAAAACAACGATGTTTTAAGAAACAGCCGGTTCGGGCGCTGCCGCAGGAGCGGCCGCTTCTGCAGGCGCTGAGGCTTTTTTCTTGCGCTCTGCACGGCGTGTTTTCTTATCTGCTTCGTGTTTGACTTTATCCACTTGCTGCATTTGCCATCTCTCCATTACAGTCTTAATCGTCGCCTCATCTTTTCCCTGACGAAGGAGAGTCCAATGCAGCCAAAATCCTGTCCGCCGCAGCAGAGAACGAACGGTATCGGAAGGCTGTGCGCCTTTCTTCAGCCAATATTCGATCTGGGTCTCTTTCAAAGTCAAAGAAATGGGATTCTGATTCGGGTCGTATTGTCCCAGGGCCTCGAGATAGCCGCCATTTCGTGGAGAGCGTTTGTCCGCTGCTACAATTTTGTAGATAGGATTTTTTTTCTTTCCCTCTCTCCGTAAACGAATTCTAACCAATGTTATACTCCTGATTTGTTATATTGTCATTCATTTTAAATTTCTTTTTTATGCCGGGAACTGCATGCTGCGCAGCGTGCGCCGCATATTGCCTTTTCCAAAACGCTTCATCATACGCTGCATGTCCTCGAATTGTTTGAGCAATCGATTAACATCCTGCACAGCAGTTCCGCTGCCGGAAGCAATTCTCCTGCGGCGGCTGCCGTTTAGGATCGAAGGGCGCAATCGCTCTTCCTTCGTCATCGATTGAATAATTGCTTCAATCCTGTCCAATCCCTTTTCGTCAACAGCAGCATTGGCAGGCAGGCGGTTCATTCCCGGAATCATACCCATCACCTGGCTGAGCGGTCCCATCTTTTTGAGTTCCCGCAATTGATCGAGAAAATCCTCGAAGGTAAATTGCGCCTTGCGGAATTTTTCTTCCAGCTCTACCGCTTTTTCTTCGCTGAACTGCTGCTGAGCTTTTTCGACAAGGGTCACGATATCGCCCATGCCGAGGATACGCGATGCAATGCGATCCGGATAAAACGGTTCCAGCGCATCAAGTTTCTCGCCGACACCGATAAATTTAATCGGCTTTTGTACGACAGATCGAATTGAAAGCGCCGCGCCGCCGCGGCTGTCGCCGTCCAATTTTGTAAGAACAACACCGTCGAAATTCAACCGCTCGTGAAACGCCTTTGCAGTGTTCACGGCATCCTGTCCCGTCATCGCATCGACAACAAACAGGATCTCGTGCGGTTTCACGGCTGCACGAATCGACTCCACTTCGCGCATCATCTCTTCATCGACGTGCATCCGGCCGGCAGTATCGATAATAACGGTATCGCGGATCATTTTTCGCGCAGCAACGACCGCATCTTCGGCAATTTTCACTGCGCTTGCAGTCCGATCGGTATAGACCGGTATTTCCAGTTGTTTGCCGAGAATTTCCAACTGATCGATTGCTGCCGGACGATAAATATCCGCGGCAGCCAGCAAAGGCATTCTTCCTTTTGCTTTTAAATAATTTGCAAGCTTTGCAGAAAGTGTCGTTTTTCCCGATCCCTGCAATCCGGCAATCAGTATAACCGTCGGCGGATTCTGCGCCTCCGCCATATCTGTGCGCGACTCGCCCAGCAGCTTTACCATCTCATCGTGAATAATTTTGATGATCAGCTGTCCCGGCACAAGACTGGAAAGCACTTCCCGGCCGATCGCCCTTTTCTGGACGTCTTCTATGAATTGCTTGGCAACTTTATAGTTAACGTCTGCATCAAGCAGGGCTCGACGCACTTCACGCAGCGATTCCTCTATGTTCTGAGGAGTTAATTTTCCTTGCCCGCGAAGTTTTTTAAACGCTGCATCTAACTTCTGGGTCAGATTTTCAAACATTCGTCAACAACCTATAGGACACAAAAACTTCCCTTGTCATATTTGAATCCCGGACAAAGGAAATCCTCACAATTGTTTAAAAATAGAGAAAAAAGACACGCCAATCAAGCGGCAATTGTTTAATTTTGCTTGTAAAATCGGATGAGCCGTATTTGCGATAGAGACGAAATACGCCTGCAGGGCTTTTATTCCGGCGTTAACCGATAACTCGTATAACTTCCTGGATAGTTGTTACACCGGTCAAGGCCTTCCGGACAGCGTCCTGCCTGATGGCTTGAAATCCGTAATTTGCCGCCTCTTCCCTCATTTTCAGGATAGACGATTTTTGAAAAATTAGATCTCGCAAGGTCGGGCTGATGGTCACAATTTCGCATACTGCTGTCCGCCCTTTATACCCCGTTCCTCCGCACATTGGACAGCCTTTTCCGCGAAAAAGACGCAAATCGGAGGATTCCATAGGAACACCAAGCAATGCAAGTTCTTCTGCGGAAAGCTGATATTCTTCTTTGCAATTCGGACAAATCTTTCTCAGAAGAAGCTGATAAACAATACCGACTACGGTTGAAGCCAGCCAATAAGCCGGAACGCCAAGATTGAAGAGACGGTGAATAGCGCCGATGGCATCGTCCGCAAGCATCGTGCTCAGGACAAGATTACCCGTAAGAGCCGCTTCTGAGGCAACGATTCCTGTTTCTGCGTCTCTTATTTCTCCGATTAAAATAACATTCGGATTCTGGCGAAGAATTGCGCGTAAAGCATCGACGAAGTTAAAGGACTTATCGGAAGGCAAATGGACCTGGCTGGCATACGGCAGCCGGTACTCTACCGGATCTTCTACCGTAATGATGCACTTTTCGGGCGTCTGGACATAATTTGTTGCGGCATAGACAGTGGTCGATTTTCCGCTTCCCGAAGGGCCGGTAACGAGGAACAGTCCGCGGGGATTGCGCAATAATATTTTTAAACGCTCGAGATTCTCATTGCTGAACCCCAGTTCTTCCAGACGGGAGATTTGATTCGACTTTCTAAGAATACGGATGAGACATCGCTCTCCCGCCAGCACAGGAATAATGTTTACACGAAAATCGACCGGATCCCCTCCATAGATCGATGAAAACCGTCCTTCTTGAGGTTTTTTCTTTTCAAATTGATTGAGCGTCGCCTTTGTTTTGATCACGCTGATAATAGGATCGTTCATATCGGGGGTCAGGGACACGATTCTGCGCAGCGCCCCTTCGAGACCGAAACGGATTTGCAGTTCTCCTTCTATCGGCTCGAAGTGAATATCGTTTGCCCCGCTCGTGATTGCGCGAAGCATCACCTCTTCAACAATTTGATCTGCTGTCGGTAATTTTCCGACCCGGAACAGTTCCCGTATTTTATCGCGGGAGAGCGACTTCACATCGAATTGTTCCAATGGAATGCGCTGAATGTTTTGGGCAGTGACGACATTAGAAGGCCGCTGCGGCGGTTGGTTAGGAGGAACTGGCATACGTCAACTCCATGACAAATGATATCGTTCCATGATGCATTATTTAATTTCGTCCGTGAAACAAAAAAACAAATGAGAGGCCGATAGTGTTCAGCCTGCTTTTTTCAATGTCTCTGCTCCGCTGACTATTTCCGTCAATTCAGTCGTAATGCCGGCCTGACGCGCTTTATTGTACGACAGTGTCAGCTGATCAAGCAGTTCTGTTGCATTTTCAGTCGCATTGTTCATTGCCGTCATGCGTGCACCTTGCTCGGCTGCTGCCGACTCCAACAAGACCCTCCACATCTGAAAGTTTAAATGTTTCGGGATGAGATTGTTCACAATTTCCATGCAGGAAGGTTCGTAGATATAATCGACCTGAGACAATGTACGAAGGTCTTTTTTCCCCTGCAAATCTTCCGGAGGAATAGGCAGAAGTTGTTCTATCTTCACCTGCTGCTGAATAACAGATTTAAATTCATTATAGACAACGACAACTTTGTCGAATTTTCCCTGTAAATATCCGCGTGTCAATTCCTGCACAATTTCCCGTGCATAGCCGAAATGTAAATTATTGAAAATGCCCGGAAACTTCGCAAGCAGATCGTAACGTTTTCCAAAAGAATCCTGTGCCTTCCTCCCGGCAGTCATAATCTGCAAGGCTCCCGGTTCTTTCAATTGAATAGCACATTCTTTTTTGATATACTCGTTTGCCGCTTTCATGATATTGCCGTTGAAGGCTCCGCAAAGTCCGCGTTCGCCTGCAACAACGACAACCGCTACACGATGGCCTTCCCGGATTTGTAAAAGGGGATGCAGCGTAGGATCGAGTTTTGCAACGAGATGACGGAGGAGCAGATCCATTTCTTTTGCATACGGCCGCGCGGCTATGATCGACTCCTGGGCACGGCGAAGCTTCGCAGCCGCAACCATTTTCATCGCTTTCGTGATTTTCTGTGTGCTTTTAATCCCGGAGATCCGGTGCCGTATTTCTCGCAACGTTGCCACTGTTTATTCCGCCGACGAATTAAATTTTTGGAGAAAATCCTTTGCTATGACGTGAAGTTTTTCTTCCACTTCCTTTACAATATCCTTGCTTTCGGCTATCGCCTGAAGAAGTTCCGGGTACCGAGCATCCATGAGCTCGATAAATTCTCGTTCAAATCTCTGCAGTTTTTCAATGGCTACTTCGTCCAGATAACCGTTTGTACCAAGAAACAAGCTTATAACCTGCTTCTCCACCGGCATCGGAACATATTGACCTTGCTTGAGAAGTTCGACAAGTCGTGAACCGCGCCGCAGCGCCTGCTGCGTAGCTTTATCGAGATCGGAGCCGAATTTTGCAAATGCTTCAAGCTCGCGATAATTGGCAAGCTCCATACGCAAGCGGCCGGCAACTTTCTTCATAGCTTTAATCTGTGCATTGCCTCCGACACGGGACACCGAGATACCTACATTAATAGCCGGGCGGATGCCTGCATTGAACAGATTCGGTTCGAGGTATATCTGTCCGTCAGTAATAGAAATAACGTTTGTCGGGATATATGCCGAAACGTCGCCGGCTTGAGTTTCTATAATCGGAAGAGCGGTAAGACTTCCGCCGCCGAGTTCATCATTCAACTTCGAAGCGCGTTCCAGAAGGCGCGAATGCAGATAAAACACATCGCCCGGATACGCTTCGCGTCCCGGCGGACGCCGGAGAAGAAGCGACATTTGACGGTATGCCTGTGCATGTTTCGAAAGGTCGTCAAAGATAACCAGTGCATGCCGCCCGGAATCCCGAAAAAATTCGCCCATGGTCGCACCGGAATAAGGTGCAATGAACTGCATCGGCGCCGAATCGTTTGCGGCCGCATGGATGACAACGGTATAATCCATAGCCCCCGCCTCTTCGAGATTCGCAACGACCTGTGCTACCGTCGAACCTTTTTGGCCGATGGCAACATAAATGCAATAGACAGGTTTGACTCCATCTTTTTTTGCTTTTTCCGAATGGGTATACTTTTGATTGATGATGGCATCGAGAGCAATAGCCGTTTTTCCGGTTTGGCGGTCGCCGATAATCAATTCACGCTGACCGCGGCCGATGGGAATCATGCCATCGACAGCTTTAAGACCCGTTTGCAGAGGTTCCTTGACGGGTTGACGCGCCATGACGCCGAGCGCCTTGCGTTCGAGGGGAGAAAACTTTTCCGTTTTAATAGGTCCTTTACCGTCCAGCGGCTCGCCGAGCGGGGTAATGACGCGGCCAAGCATCTGCTCTCCTACCGGCATAGACGCAACCCGCCCTGTCCGTTTAACGGTATCGCCTTCCTTGATATGCATGCTTTCGCCGAAAATAACGGCGCCGATATTGTCCTCTTCGAGGTTCATCGCCATTCCGAATACGCTGCCCGGAAATTCGATGATTTCGCTCGCCATTACCTTCGATAAACCGTAAATGCGCGCAATACCGTCTCCGATTTGAAGGACGGTACCGACATCGTACACATCGACTTCTTTTTCAAATCCTGAAAGTTGTTTTCGCAATATTGCCGATACTTCATCGGGTCTTACTTCTGCCATTGTTATCCTCAACTATTCCTTAATCTCTTCCGGCTGATTATGAAGAGACGTTTAGATTCATTTATCGTAATTTATTTCATAAAATTATTTACACAACCGCACCCTGTTCCACCATACGGTGCCGGAGAACTTCCAGCTGCCGGCGGACACTGCCGTCGAACACCGTATCTCCAACACGCGCCATGAATCCCCCGATGAGTTTTTTATCGACATCGGCATGGATCTGGATTTTCTTGCTGGTAGAGTTTTCAAAATATTCGACAAGAACATCGCTTTGATTTTGGGTCAACCCGGCGGCAGATGTGAGATGTACGTTCACGATTCCCAGTCTTTCATCGTTCAATTTAAAGTATTCCTCAACAATCTCTGAAAGGGCATTCTCCCTTCCCTTCTCTGCAAGCAGCAGAAGAAAGTTCAGCATAAGAGGAGTAATTTTTTCTGAAAACAGCTCTTTCAAGATGACCCCCTTTTTTTCCCGTTTAATCACGGGGCTATGCAGTAAAAGGCGGAATTCCTGCGATGCGGCGATTAAGGATCGTACAGCCAGAACGTCCTTCATAACCGTATCGAGAATTTTCCCCTCTGCGGCTGCAGTCATCAGTGCTTCTGCATAACGATGTGCAATACGGGACTGGCTCATGCTCAATTCTTCGGAAGCTGATTAATAAATTTATCGACGAGTTTTTTTTGTTTTGTTTCGTCCAGCGTTTCGTCCAGAATTTTTTCCGCCGCCCGGATGGCAAGATCCGCCACCTCGCTTCGGAGCTGCAGCTTTGCAGATTCCAGATTGCGCTGAATTTCTTCCTGAGCGCGGGTCAATTCCAGTTCTGCCTGCTGCCGCGCCTTTGCAACGATATCCTCTTTCAATTTTTCCGCCAGCGCCCGGCCTTCGCGAATCATTTTTTGATATTCCGCTTCCGCACGGGCAAGATTTTTTTCGTTCTGTTTCATCATTTCCGCCGCGTCCGTGCGGGCTTTTTCAGCCTGCGTTAACGCGCTGCGTATCTGGTCCTCCCGTTCGCCAAGCATCTTGAGCATCGGCTTCCATGCGAACTTTGCCAGGAGTGCTGCCAGCACGACGAACGTAACGGTTGTCCAGACGATAAGACCCGGATTTATTTCAAACATAGTTTTACGGCCTTTTTACTTGGTTGCGAGAATAATGCAGATTGCCAGAGCGAAGAATGTTACGCCTTCGATTAAGGCTGCTGCAATAAGCATGGAAGTACGTACTTGACCCGCAACTTCCGGCTGGCGTCCGCTTGCTTCCATTGCGGCCGCGGCAAGTTTGCCGATACCGTATGAAGCGCCAAGAATAACGAGGCCTGCGCCGAATCCTGCCGCCAAATAACCCCATGCATGTGCCATTTGTTCCATAATCTATTCCTCCAGAAATAATATATTGTTGTCGTTTTAGATTTTATTGAATTAAAAAAAAGAGTCCTAATGATGTTCCGTATTTGTCTGCCCATGCTCTTCGGATTGCATTCCCAAACCCATAAAAAGCGTTGTCAGAATAGTAAAAACATAAGCCTGTATGAAGGCGACTAAAATCTCAAGCAAATCAATACCCAATGCAAAGACCACCGACACAGGTGCGACGTAGATCGATTTAAAGAGAAAGATCAATCCAATAAGGGAAAGAATGACGGTATGGCCGCCGGTCATATTCGCAAATAAACGAATGCAAAGTGCAAATGGTTTTGTAAAAAGACTTAAAATTTCAATGGGAATCATGATAGGCCACAGAGCCCAATGAACGCCGCCAGTCAGATGCTTTAGATACTGACCGACACCGTGCGCACGAATTGCAGCAACCTGAATCATGACAAAAGCAACAATCGCAAGTCCGGCCGTCACGGCGATATTGCCCGTAGCCGTTGCGCCGAAAGGAACGAGACCCGCTAAGTTCATCAGCAAAATAAAGAAAAAGGTCGTCAGCAAGTACGGAACATACTTAAGACCTGCCTGTCCCATATTGGGAATTGCAATTTCATCTCGGACAAAAAGGACCATTAACTCCATAAGGTTGGTAAAGCCTGTCGGTATGAGGCTTTTTCTGTGTTTCCGTGCAGCGGAAACGGCGACCCAGAGAAGCAGCACAGCTATGAGCAGCAGAAAAAACACGTGTTTCGTCGGCGAAAGATCGATGACTAGCGAACCGATATGAACCGGCTCGAAGTGCGGCAATTCAAAGTGTCCGCCCGGAAAGTCGACTTCCCGTCCGTCTTTAATATGATCCAGCAAATGGGCAAAATTAAAACCTTCGCTGTGTTCGGCTGCACTTTGCGCCGTATCACTCAATGCTTGAACGGCTTGAACGG